>Ga0315537_1001135_pt1 | contig 20928 bp, 20 predicted proteins | sample SalMarSW160270MG_FD_203091 | JGI IMG/M metagenome (GOLD analysis project Ga0315537, IMG submission 203091) | Salt marsh sediment microbial communities from the Plum Island Ecosystem LTER, Massachusetts, United States - Salt Marsh Sediment SW1602-70 ...
ATTTGTTTTAAAATTTTCTCTTTTACTCATTACGGCTAAACCGTGAGCTCCGATTTCGCCGTTTATAATAATTTTATCGCCGTTTTTTATTCTCTTTGTGGATAGAATAGTGTTTTTTTGTATAATCCCGATTCCGGCGGTATTTATAAATATTTTATCCGCGCTTCCCCTTTCGACAACTTTTGTGTCCCCTGTTACTATTTGTACATTTGCTTTTTTACTTGTTTTTTCCATAGAGGTCGTGATTTTATCCAGGATATCCATATCGAGCCCTTCTTCTATTATCAAGGAACATGAGATGTAAAGAGGTTTCGCGCCCATTACCGAGAGATCGTTTACCGTTCCGTTTACAGCGAGACTTCCTATATCTCCGCCCGGAAAAAAAATAGGATTTATCACATAAGAATCCGTAGTAAAGCATAATTGTTTATTTCCTGAGGGAGGTAGCACCGCGGAGTCGGAAAGTCGCCTGAGAGTTGGATTGTCGAATTTATCGATCATCATTTCTTTTACGAGAGCACTCATCGCGGCACCGCCGCTGCCGTGCGAAAGCAATATTTTCTTATTTTCCGCGTTTTTCTTTTTCATTATTTTTTAAATTTGTAATACGCTGCGCAGGTACCTTCTGATGATACCATACATGGACCGACTGGGTTTTCGGGACTACAGGTTTTCGCAAATAAGGTGCAATCGTAAGGTCTCTTAGTCCCGCATAGCACTTCTCCGCATAAACATTCCGGGTGTTCTTTTGTTTTCTCTATTTCGCACACTATGTTTGTCTCCGCGTCGAATTTTGCATAAGCTTTTTTTATGGATAACCCTGATTTTGAAAGTAACCCGAGCCCTCTCCAGGGAGAATCTTTTACATCGAAAACTTTGTTTATAAGTGAAAGCGCTTTTTCGTTGCCTTCCTTACGTACGACTCTTTTATATTGGTTCTCTAAAGAGGCGGTTTTCTTTACTGTTATTTGTTTTATTAACATTTCGATCCCTTCTAAAAGGTCGATTGGTTCGAAGCCTATTATAACAGAAGGGATACCGTATTTTTTTACTATCGATAGATAAGGTTTTTCTCCGATAATAGCACTCACATGTCCGGGACACATAAATCCATCGATTTTTATCTCTTTCCGTTCTAAGAGTGCTGTCATTGCGGGAGGAATTAATTTATGCCCGGAAAGAACAAAAAAATTCTTTATATTTTCATCCTTTGCGGAGAGAATTGTCGAGGCAACTAACGGAGCGGTGGTTTCGAAACCCACGCCGAGAAAAACAATTTTTTTATCCGGATTTTTTTTTGCGATTTTCAGGCTCTCAAGAGGAGAATAAATTATTTTCACGTTACTCCCTGAAGCTTTTTCTTTTTCTAATGAGGAAGTCGAACCCGGTACTTTAATCATATCTCCGAAAGTTGTTATTATTACATCGGGCAGGTGGCTATAAGCTATCGCCGTATCGATATATTTATTCGGTGTAACACATACAGGACAACCCGGACCCGAAAGATGTTCTATTTCTTTAGAAAGAAGACTCATAATACCGGAATGGAAAATCGAATACGTATGCGTTCCGCAAACTTCCATAAGTGAGATTTTCCCTTTATATCCTTTCAGTAAATTATTTATTCTATTCGCTATTTTATGGGATAAATCTTTATTTCTGTATTCTGTTATATATTTCATTGTTTTAAAGATTTCCTATTTCTTCCCAGATTGCGAGAGTCTTTTTTGCTTCTTCTTCGTTTAGTTTTTCTATGGCAAAACCGGCGTGTATTATTAGATAATCTCCGATTTTAACATCCTTCAGGAGAGTCAAACTAATTTCTTTTTTTACTCCCGATAGTTCTACGATTCCTTCGTTTCCTTCGATTTTTATGAGCTTCATTGGTACTGCCAGACACATTAAATTTCTCCTTTTAGAAGTAAGGTAACTTTAATTATATTAAAATCAAGGTTGCGTGGAATCTAACTCTTCCCTTGTTTTTTAACCACATAGGGCACAGATAATGCTGTTATTGAAATCTCAGCTCCGTTAAGAGTGAGTTACCCTTGTGTAAATTTTATATATGCCGAGAACAAATAAAAAAATTACTATACCTTTAAAACTTTCTAAACTTCCTCCAGTGTGAAATTCTGCTTCAGGCATTAATACGAACCAGTTTATCAAATAGATAAAAATGAATGTCATAGAGATTGATCGTGTCAGAAGTGTATAAGTTGCTAAAAACAGACCGATAATCGTTGTTATTATTACCTCTTCAATCATTATATTTAAACCATGAAGTGAATCAATAGCTACAAAATGATATAACCCAAATGATAGAGAAGCTATAGTTATTGGTATTACAAAGGATTTCCATCCTGTTTTATAATACTCCCTTAGCCCATGTAGTATAAAACCAAAATAGAGAAGGGTATATGAAAGCATTGTTACGAATAAAATTGGAATTAACTGAAAAAGATAGGTAAATGAGGCTGAATGTCTTACAACCTCATCTAATCCTCCTGAACCAACGGCACAAAAGATTGAAAAACCAAGCATGAAAAGAGATAACAGTACAAATTTAACAGAAAATTTCTTTTGGAATAAAGGTAAAACAATATTTCTTTTCTTTATCAAATGATACGGAAACAGGACACCGAAGATAGAAACTGCCATATAATAGACTATCTCACCTATTCCATGAGTAGCTGGGGACATCATCAAATAATTCGCAAACAAAATTGTGGTACAAAAAAAGATATAAGCTAAAAGTATATCTTTAAAGATTGTTTTGTTAGCCTTCTTGGTTATTTTGTTAATTGTTTCCATTTTTACGTCCTTAATTAGAAGTGGTGCTCCTTTTTTTTCTTGCAGTTATATAATAATTAGGTGGAGACTTGTATAGATTATTGATTTCTTCTATTAATTTTTCTCCCCATTCTTTTTGATGGTTTGAAGCTTTTAAGAATTTATCCCCGTCGAATTCATATTTTGCCATATTTGTTTCTAATATTCCTCGAGTTTTTTAACATTCTTAATTGCTTCAAAAAGCCCATGTTTTTCAAAGACATCTATCCAGACTTCTACCGGTGCAAAACTCATAGTAACGGTTGTGGTAAGCTTACATTGTTATTTTTTCAATAATATATCGCTGATATTTAACATTATAACGCCTGCTACTATTATACAAATAGAAATAATTTTCAAAATACTATATGGTTCTTTGAAATATGCTATTCCAATAATGGATACGCCTATAATACCAAGCCCAGCCCATATCGCGTATGCGAAGCTTAAATCGAACTTTTTTAAAGCGAAAAGAAAAACGGTTAATCCTATAGCCCAGAAGACAAACGTTAAAATCGAAGGATATAATTTTGTAAATCCTTTGGACAGTTTCATGCATGTGGACCCGGATAGTTCGGCCAAGATACCAATTAATAATAGTAACCACTTCATTTTGTTTTATACCTTTTTAATTTAATCATAACGAAAGCTCTTTTCGAGATTATCTTAAACGTTGTTTATGTTTTTGTCAACCGGATTTTTTGGGTGGAGGCACAAAGATAATGGGACGTAGATTAAACAGGATTAAGAGGATTTTTTTGTTTTTTTTTACTGATTTACGAATTCACCAATTTACCCATTAGCTAATAACTGATCGATGTATTAACGATATGAAAAATCTGAGTCCTATTTTGAAATTTAGAATAGATGTAATCTCACATAGCTTTAAACTCACCCGATTCTACAACATCGATTAGAATTCCATCTATTTTCTTTGGAATGATATCCTTACTTTTAAGGTCTACCTCCTTTTTTTTCTCTTTTACATAACAAACAATGGAAAGTTTGTCGGTCTTTTTAACATTGATTTGTTTATATCCGATTGAACAGCCTACAACGCCGGCTTTATTCATAAGCTCTTTTTCGTATTTGTTTTTTACCTTTCTCACCTCTTCAATTGTAGGCATTATATAACCTCAATCGGTAACAAGCTCCGCATCCAGTAAGTCAAGATAATTCTGTATATGATTGGCAATCGTGGTATTCTCGCTGCCTGCGAAGAGTTTGCCGACAGCATAGCCTTCCATATCGAGAATCAGGCTTCCGGAGTCACCTCCGGCGCTGAATCCTTCTTTACTTATAACTATCTGGTCTCTGAAATATGCGGATTTTCCTGTACCGTATGATATAGGTCCGATGGTCGCGTCTATACCAGTTATGAGTCCTTCAACTGTGTGGTAAGTCGTTCGCCCTGATTTTTGGACAAGCATATCAAGCCCGGCCCCTCTAATTCCTTTAGGTAATCCTATATCCAGGATTTTTGCTAAAACGGCATCACTGTTGACTTCAACCATGGCTGCATCTACCAAATTATCTTCCGGATAGGCTAAAACCGGTCTAAGTCTTGTCTTTCTCCCAAGTAATTTAGCAGGTATATTGTAGAGACTACTCAAAAATTTTACGAATGAGCATAAACTCGGAGAATCGGCAAATTCTATGCGAATGAATTTAAAGAGCTGTCCTATTATATCATCGGGAATCTTACCTCCGTCATAAGGTCCGGGTTGAAGATAAGCATCTCCGATTTCAGCCTCGTTTGAATTTGCCGCGACATGGTTATTCGTTCCAATACATATCTTCCCGGTACTTCTATCTTTGAGTAGCTCTCCGTTTGTGCCTGCGGTTATTAGATAATGCCCTCCGGATGTCCCCATAGGGCAGGGTCTAAGTCTGTCCTGGTTATCTGCTTGTAGCGCTCTTATTTTACCGACTTCTATCACATCGGTTGGAATATCTTTTAGGGTTTCCGGTACAATGTCCCACTTACTCAGCTTTTCATTCGGGAGTTTTTTCTCAACCATACATATTACGCTCAGTTCATCGGTTTTTTCTTCTCCCCTTATTTTATACCCCGTCATTACACCTAAAACGTTAGCTTTTCTTAATAATTTTTTTTCGTATTTCTTCTTTATTTCTCTTGTTTCCATTTTTTCCTCCCTTCATTTTTTGTTATACTAAAAAGGACCCAAAATCGTACATAAAAATCGATTATATGTCCTTCATAGAATACCTCCTATAACCTCCCTAGCTAATTTATTGTTTAATATACTAAATAATTATTTATAACGTGCTGTATATGCTATGGAGAGCAAGGTAAAAAATGCTAAGATCTGGGGAATATTGGTTTTTTGTCCTTAACGTATGCGAAGTATTATTAATAAAAATGTCTATAGATCTGTTTATACTCATCGTCTGAAAATTCAAAACTCTGCTTTTTCCCTAATTTCCCATTACAAACTTATACCTTCTATATACTTATACTATATCCAAAATTTAATTAAAAGTCAAGGGCGAGGTTTTATTTTGATATTTTTTAGTATAAAGGGGGTTGGTCTTGATTTTTGAATCTCATAGATCCTGCGGATCGGTGAATTAGTTGATTGGTTAATTGGGAAATTAGTAAAAAAACAAAAAATCATGTGTTAATTCTGTATAATCTGTGGTTACTTTTTGGTGGAGGGGTGGGGGAAATCATGAAATTCCCATAGGGGAATCCTTGACAAACAAAAACGCGTTCATATATTCCAGAGAAATTAAGGTAAACTTTAAGGAGATGCAAAATGTCTGATAATTTGAAAAATTGGGTTAAAGAAAAAGAAGAGTTTCAGTTTAAAAGTAAAAACATTTCAGAAGATGTACTATCTAAATTAGAAGAAACAGCAAAACAATGTAGAGGCGATATTTTAAAAATGACAACAGTGGCGAATTCAGGGCATCCTGGCGGGTCGATGTCCTCTATAGATATTTATACGACTGTTTATAGTCTTGCCGGTCTGCCGAACGACGAAATAGTCGTCAGTCACGGGCATACTTCGCCGGGAGTGTATTCTATTCTCGGAAGGCTCGGAATACTCGATACGGAAGAAATATTGGCTTTCTTCCGCCATATATCAGGACATTATGAAGGACACGTGGAATCTCATCTGCCCGGAATTGTATGGTCGACGGGAAATCTGGGACAGGGTCTTTCCGCGGCCTGCGGGTTTGCCATGGCGAAAAAACTAAAAGGTGATGCTTCAAGAGTTTTTGCTCTTATGAGCGACGCGGAGCAGGCAAAAGGACAGGTTGCAGAAGGAAGAAGATTTGCTTCTAAATTTAAATTAAACAATATAACAGTAGTTATCGACGATAATAACAGGCAAATATCAGGAAAAGTCGAAGATATCATGCCTATCAATATAAAGGAAGATTATCTCGCGGATGGTTGGAAAGTTCTTGAAGTATGCGGGCATGACATTAAAGCATTATACGAAGCAATATATACTGCAATTAACGATACTTCGGCGCCTTACGCGATTCTCGGAGATACGATTATGTGTAAAGGAGCTTCTTTTATAGAGGGAGATGAAAGCTATCACGGTAAAGCTCTTTCAGCGGAAGAATTGGACAGGGCTTTAGGAGAATTAGGAATAGAAAATGACGTGGATAAATATATTCAGAAAAGGGTTTCCGGGAGCGCGAAGCCTTTTAAGAAAAGCGAAAACGTTTATCCTCTGCCGAAGTTGGATTTGGGAACGCCGATAGAGTATAAAATCGGAGAAAAAGCGGCGAACAGAGACGTTTATGGTACGGCACTGGCAGATATGGCAAAGATAAACGAGCCGGGAACTATTGTCGTAACGGATTGCGACCTCGCAAGTTCGGTTAGAACTCATAAGTTCGCAAAAGAACGCCCCGAGTATTTTATTCAAAACGGCGTAAGCGAACATAATACAGCTACGGTTTCCGGAGTTCTTTCCATTCGCGGATTTCAGACATTCTTCTCCGATTTCGGAGTTTTCTCTTTCGATGAAACATATAACCAGCACCGTTTAAACGCGATAAACAATACGAAACTGCGAGTGGTTTCAACTCATAACGGCCTTAATGTCGGCGAAGACGGGAAAACTCATCAGTGTGTCGATTTTATAGGTTTAATAAACAATATTCCAGGTTTCGAGATTATAATTCCGGCAGACCCAAACCAGACCGATAGGGTTACGCGTTATATAACGACGATGGACAGTAACGTCGCGGTTGTTGTCGGAAGAGCTAAAAGCCCGGTAGTCGAGGATGAAAACGGAAACGCTTTTTACGGCGGAGATTACAAGTTCGAATACGGCAAAATAGATAAGGTAAGAGAAGGAAAAGACGGAGTACTTCTTTCTTACGGATATCCTTTTGCCTTTGCTCTTAAAGCGAGAGATATTTTAAAAGAAAAAGGATTGGAAATCGCGGTTATGAATGTATCCTGCCCTCTTGCGATCAAAGAGGAAGACGCGAATACTATCGCGGAGTATAAAAATATCTTTACCTATGAGGAACATTTACTGTCCAGCGGGCTTGCCTGTATAATGGGAAGTCTTTTGGCGAGGACCGGTAAGGCCGTCAATTTGCACAGTTATGGTGTTAAGGGATTTTCTCCTTCCGGCGCGAGCGATGCGCTCTTTAAAAAGCTTGAATTAGATCCAGAATCGATAGCGGCAAAGATAGAAAAAGCAATAAAATAGTAGAATTCTGAAAAAAGAATAGATTAAAGAGGAGATTATCAATAATCTCCTCTTTTTATATATTGATAGGTTGTTTTTAGTAAACAAAAATATATTTTTGTTCTCTGTGGAGTTTCGTGTATTTAGTGTGTTCCGTGGTCTAATAGTTTTTTGGGTAGTGGGTACAAAAACACCTTGACAAAAAAGCAAAAAACAAGTATGCTAATTATAAACCTACTTAAAGAAATTTTATCGGAAATATTTTCAAACATCTTAACCAGGGAGGTGTTTATGAAGAGTTATACGTTACTATTTATGGTTTTTTCTCTTATTGTATCCGTGTTGTTTTTAGAAGATATTATGGCTAAAGAACCTGTTTTGTCATCGTCGAGATGGGGAGATGATATTAGGATTGCAGAGTGGGATTCTGTTAACGCTGTAGTATTTGATGTGGATTATTCTACCGGAAATTTATTTACCGCGCTTAATAGCACTTATGGCGGGACAGATGTTCTGACCGTACATATATCTGCCGATACGGGCAAAACTTGGAGCCAGATCACTGCCGTAGGGTGGGATGCTGTTGATATCGACGGAGCTGTTTTTAAAGACCATTTTTATGTTGCATACATAACCGGGAGTGCCGTGTTTATAGGTAGATACAATACTGGAGATGGGACTGCTGATAATTCTTATGGCTATAAATTGGTATTCAATGAAGGAGTAAGTGTGAGAGAGATAGCACTAGCTTCTACGGAAGATATATTATCACCCACAAGACTTTACTGTTTTTGCATTACAGATGATGATTCTCTCCGCTGTTGCTGGTCTGATACAAATGTAACATCCTGGTCAACGTTCGAGCCAGGTGTTGACAATGCATCAAGAGGACTCGACGCGTGCTGCAATGAAGGACATTCAGGTGAGTATGTATGGTGCTCTTATATTGGCACCAATGATAGTGTTTATATAGGATCTGCGGGAACTATCTGGAACTCCTATGGCCCTCTCACTGATGTATCTTACTCTATAGCCGGTATGTCTGTAACCTCTATAGGAGCGTACAGGGATACGGTTATGGTTCTCTATCCCTTTTGTGGCGGAGAATTCGCATATGCTGTTAACAGTTGCGCCTCTTACGATGGAGGAAGTAACTGGTCTTACGAAGGATCAGTGTTTGGTCCGAATGCTACCGCATGGGGCATAAGTGCCATTACGGCGAGGAGGGGTGGTGGTTTTGGAGCTGTTATGACGTGTTACAATTATGGTGTTTATAGGAATAGGGATTATCCTGCCGGGGTGTGGAGTGATACGGTGCATTTTACCGATGGTTTGGTGGAACCCAGGGTTAAACCCGCTATTGAATTCATAGCAGAAAACAGTTACGGAATTGTATATGTGAATTCTCCAATTCAGGGAGCCTGGTTCGATGTAAGTCAATGGCCGGAACCACCAGGTATCGAAGAAAAATCACCAGGGCAGATTCTTTTAAGCGCCAATCCTTCTCTTTTCACCAGTCGCACATCCATAGAATACACTCTACCGACACAGCAAAATATATCTCTGGATGTTTATGATGTTTTAGGGAATCATATTGTAACTCTCGCAAGCGGAGAAATTCCTGCGGGTAACTATTCTGCTGTTTGGGATGGAAAAGACGGTTTGGGAAATCCTGTTTCAAGTGGAATGTACTTCTGTGTATTGGAAACAAACGCAACGGGTAATATAAGTACAAGAATCACTTTGATTAAATAGAGAAAGATCGAAAGATTTATAGGAAAGGCAGGGTTTTAACCCTGCCTTTTTTTATTCCTTTTTAAATTCCAGAGATACCGAATTTATACAGAATCTTTTTCCGGTTGGGGCAGGACCATCGTCAAAAACATGCCCAAGATGCCCTCCGCATCTACCACAAAGAACTTCCGTTCTAATCATTCCGCCTGTTGAGTCGGATTTGGTTTCAATATTACCTTTTTCTATCGCCTCATAAAAACTTGGCCATCCGGTTCCCGATTCGAATTTCGACCCCGAGCTGAAAAGTTCGTTTCCACAGGCAGCGCAGACGTAAGTGCCCTTTTCTTTATGTTTATAATATTTCCCCGAGAAGGGTCTTTCCGTGCCTTTTTCTCTCATAACATAGCAAACATCGGCAGAAAGTTCTTTTTTCCATTCTTCTTCTGATTTAGAAATTTTATCCGTCTTTTCCATTTTTACCCCTTTTTCTCCAGCCGTATAAGACGTGCTTTTATCAGTTGTATAAGCAGCTTTCTCTGCCTTTGAGCAGGATATAATAAAAGCTAAAGCTAATGTTATTAAAAACCATTTTTTTATCATTTGTCCTCCGGCTTCGATTATCTTCTATCAATACAGACGTTTTAATCTCTCAACAGTTCCGTTATCCTCCGCTAAGAATTAGCTTGAATTCGAAGAGAGCCGGCAGTATACAAACAGAATTTATAGATTATGTGGTATTATAGTCTAAATGTTATTCCTTTCTGTAACAAGTCGCAGTTTTTTCGCTATAAATATTAGTTGGAAGTGTATTTTCCTAATTTATTATATATTATATCGAAATAAGAACTTTTTGTATACGAAGTCGCGGAACAATTATTACCCCAATATGGATCGATCATGTTCATCCCTCCACCATCGCCGTTCCATGACCAGCCGATTACCGACCAGCCTTTGGATCTGGCATGGTCGACCAGCGCCGACCAATCGACGCTGCCTCCGCCACCATTTCCGAATTCTCCCACCATACAGGGTCTTCCGGCGTCTTCTAAATAATCGAGGTCTGCTTCACACAAGTTATGTCCGGCTTTCCCATTCCAGCCATTAGTGTATATGTGGACGGAAAAAATAATATCATCGTCATCGATATTCGGGGACGCGTCCGCGGCTGTATGCGTTTCCTGTCCCCATCCGGGAATATCACAAATAATCGGACCGGAGTACACCAGACGTACTGTATCGATTGCTTCATTATACGCGTCGGCATAATCTTTCGAAGAGATACCGTGATCGCCCCATTCATTACTTAGGTTCACGGTGAATGACCCGGCCGAAGAGAGAGTATCCCAGTTTACCACCCACCAGTTAGCCGCGTCCATCAGGATATTAGGGTCCGTCGAGCCGAGTTCCTGAGCGTTGTGGTAAGTAGCTATAACGTCATACCCATTATCGTTGGCTTCACTTAGCCATCTGACGAAATCATCTATTGTAGAACTCGTGTTCGGGTCCATTTCTATCCTTAACGTTTTGATATTATAATAATTATCCATTAAGTCCCAGCCTAAATCCATATCTCCGTTACAGAAATAAGAAGGTTGAAGATTTACCCCGTTTCCCTCAAGTCCAAGCGTAAAAGAAGGAGGAGAAGGAGTACTATGTGGTGGGGTGTCGGTTGGTGAAGTTGTTTGTTCTTCTCCACATCCACAGGAAACTATTAAAGCAATGAAAAGTATAAATACGATATGTTTAAGACCCATTTTGACCTCCTTAAGAGATACTGTCAAAACAATGAACTTTATTAGTTTTATTTGTGCCCGGTGTCAGTAAGATTTGCTTTTTGAAAACATTTTTAAACTTTTTTCCCATAGTACTTAATCAACAATAAGCCACATTATAATTTTTGTCAAGGAGACAAAAGAAGAATTCAGAAGCCAGGAAAGATAGTTAAATAGTGAAATTGTTGAATGGTTAAATCGGCCACCCCACGCTATTATTCTTCAATTTAAAAATCTGACTGATTTAAAGATTTTCTAATACTAATCACTCAATTCACTAATTTACCAATTAACTGACGCGAAGCGTCACCCGATACAATATTTTACAATACTTTCGCAATGTATCGCGGTTGTGTTTAAAAAAGGAATACCGTATTTGCTGTCAGGTAAGATTAAAGGTAATTCAGTGCAACCTAAAATCAAAGAATCGATTTTATCATCGTCAATCATTCTTTTAACGATATTAAATAACTCATCTCTTGTAGAATCTTTAAAAATTCCCAGTTCGATTTCCGAAAACAACCTCTTCTGAATCAACTCCCGTTCGGATTCTGAAGGTATAGCTACTGTTATGCCCTTATCCTGCAGGTGCTCTTTATAAAAATCGGATTCCATCGTCAGTCTGGTACCCATCAATCCAGTTCTTTTTACTTTCATTTTAACAGCGGCATTGCATGTTTCCTCGACTATACTCAAAAGAGGGATAGGAGATTTTTTATTAACTTCGTCAAAAACAATATGAGGCGTATTTGAAGCAATAGCAGCGAATTCGGCACCGGCACTGTAAACGGATGTTATTTTTTCCACTAACCAATCGGAGAATTCTGACCATTTTTTTGAATTTACGAATTCCAAGAGCTTGTTAATGTTAGCACTGTATATAATCATTTCCGGATATGCCAGATCTTTATATTGCGTATTAAATGCCCTGATAATCTCTTTATAATAATCGACTGTCGATTCCGGACCCAATCCGCCAATAATTCCTATTTTTTTCATTCCCCCCCCCATTCTTTTTTTCTATTCAACCATTTAACGATTCAACTGATCCGGAGGATCCGTCACTCATATCCATTTGCCCAGTGGGTCTTTCTTTGGAGCGGGTTCCGCCATATCGTCCTTTGGGTATCCCATAATAATTGGTCCGTAAACCTTTTCGTCTTCCTGCATATCAAGCGCCTCTCTTACCTCAGGGTCGTCCAGTACCAGCTGACCGAAATAAACCCAGCAACTGCCAATTCCCAGAGACTTAGCAGCCAGCATCATGTTTTCACAAACCATTGGACAATCTAAATCGGCTGTCATGCCGCTTCCTATGACAAAAATAATCGCGGGAGCGGAATAGTAAACCGGGTCTTCGACTTCCGAATCGATTTTATCTCGAATTGCCTTAAACTTCTCCGGAGCGTTTTTTATCCATTTCTCATAACGCGGAAGCGCGAGTTCTGCCAATTTTTTCCTGAAATCGTCATCTTCGACGACGACGAATCTCCACATTTGAGTCCCGGCGCCTGTAGGCGCGTAATTACCTGCCTGAAGTATAATTTCCATTTGGTCTCTTGGAATTTTTCTATCCTTGTAAAAACGAACGGATCTTCTTTTCATTATTGTATCGATTACTTGATTCATTTAAACCCTCCTTTTGTTTTCTCGAATTATAAAATGTACCAAACTATACAATCCTGTCAAGGAGTATAAAAATGAACCACAAAGAACATGAAAACCTTAAAGTTTTTTTATTTCTAACTCAACAAACCCAAAAGACTCAACGAACTCAATAAAAGCAGTACTTGGCTTTCCGCGCGCACAAATACATCTCTTGACATTTCACACATATTTTGTATGTTTTTTTTATGAACGATAGAATGGCCATTCATTTTACAAAAGTAATTCATTATCAAGCAATTGGGAATCCGGATGTAAGGATTTTTTGGATGCCGGTTCAAAAAGACGAAGAAAAACCTATATCAAGTTCACAACCATAGTAAACATAAAGAAGGCCTATGAGCATTAAACAAACGACTGATGTAAATCCGGAATTTAAAATTTTCCTTACCGATATTCAAGACACCTATCTTTGTATCACCGCATTGGTGACCGATCCGCATGCGGATCCTATTCATATAGCAGAAAAGATTTACGATCGAGTAGCTGAAATCCTGACCGACGCGGAAGCTCAGATTGTTCATGAACGGATATTCGGAAATATTGAGATTTCTAAAAATATAATCAAAGCCCGAAATCGAAAGGTGCGGAATAAAATCCAAGAAGATCCGGGGTTGGTGACCTATATAGAGGGGGAATCCTGTTACGGCAATCCACTTGCAGGGATTCAACTACGAAGTTTCCGTCCCTCTCTACCGTCCGAAAAGGTAGAAATCATCCGGGAAGGAAATATTCCTCGAGGGCGAATGTGGAATCGAAACGGTGCCATGTTTTTACAATTCCAAAGTCTCCACGGAGGCGGTTCTTCCAACGGAGAGAATCGCCGCAAACAAGCGGAAACGATGTTTCGTAAAGCAGAAACTCTTTTGAAATCTGAAGGCGCTTCATTCCGGGATGTAGCCCGAACGTGGATTTATGTGGAGGATATTCTTGATTGGTATAATGAATTCAATGCGGCAAGAAATGCGTGCTACACTGATTTTGGATTACTCTGTAGCGGAGATCGTGATCATGCGGAAGAGATTTTTTTGCCTTCCAGTACAGGTATTGGAGGGAAAAACCCTGAAGGTGCTTCCACAATTATGGATCTGTTGGCAGTTGCTCAAACACAAAGTAGCGGAATACAAATCAAGCCCCTTTATGGAATTCGTCAACGTTCGCCCTATCGATATGGTTCTGCGTTCTCACGAGCCATGAGTATCGTGGAACCCGAGGCGAAATGGATTTTTGTTTCAGGAACTGCTTCTATTAATGAAAAAGGGGAGACTGTATACATTGGAGACCTTTCTGCTCAAGTGAAACATACTATAGAAGTGGTGGATTCTCTTGTTCAACCGGAAGGAGCTTCTTTTTCAGATCTTTGCGAAGCCACTGTATTTCTTAAGCGGAAAAGTGATTTTCCTATGTATCAGGAAACTGCAGAATCCCTGGGACTCTCTAATATTCCCGCAGTGTATTTGGTGGCAGATGTATGTTGGGACGAACTTTTATTTGAATTAGACGCTGCCTTTGTGACTAAGAAGTAATTGTTTTCAGACATGTTTACCCTTTCGATACGCCATAACAGATAAGACAATCCATCTGTACGATTATTTGTTTGCTACTTTTGTTTCTCCCGAAAGAGCGGCTATATCGACTGTTGGGTCAAAATTTGTCCGCATAGGTTTCCAACGACTAACTTTTACTGGTTTCAGGAAATCACGTACGGCGAGGCGACCCGGCCAATCGGGAAGCGGAATGGAGGTGTAATGCCGGCCTTGTTAACAATGGTATTTCTCCAAAAGAAGAGTATATTAGGGTACGGGATTATCTTGTAGCGGAGAAAGAGCAATAAAATTAGAAATTATTCTTTTTTGAAAAGAAATTCCTGCCCGCCTTGTTTCAACGTAAATGATTTATAGTCAACTTTTCTTTCATTGTCTTTTGCGAATTCTATTACAATTTCAAAAAGCAAGACCCCTCTATCCTCTAATTAGTTGACAGAAATAACTTAGTTGACAGAAATAACCATGAGAATATATTAAATAGAGGAAAATACTATGTGGTTAATATTATTCATGTGTTCTATATTTGCTCAGCAGTCCCGAATCGATGAAGCGATGGGTCACTTCAGAGAAAATTACAATCAACAAATTTTCCAGGGTCATAAAGGAGTAATTGACGATATAACTCCTGGTGGGCCAAAGTTGCTGCGGGAATATGCACCAAGATTTTCTACACGCGCAGACCTCTTAATCGGTGATACCCCAGCCGAAACATTAAGTGTTACAGGTTATTTTTATCATGAAGGCAATATTGTAATAATCAATGACGGCGTTCTTAAAGTCAAAAATGCCGATTTCAATCTTGATGGCAATATCTATATCGTCAACCAGGGGGAGGCGACTTTTGATTCAAGCGATGTCAATATTATTCAGCATTACATATACCATCGTATTCTTTTAGTTACCGATTCTGCTTACTGTTCAATAACAAACTCCGAGACTTCCTTTAACGGCTATCAACTTTCTGTCAGTATTGCCGGCAATGGTGAAATCAATATGCGGAATGTCACAAATCAAGATTGGATAACTGCCAGTGTTCAACATACCGCGACTGCGTCCTTAAGAGATATTTCTGGACCCACCGGAGAGTGGCTTTTCACAGGTAATTGTTATGCCGAGTTCAAGCACGTTGACTATCTGCTTACCTGGTATTTCTTCTCCGACGGTTCAGTAGTAGATTTTGATTTTCCGGAAGATGATACCCTCTACGGTTTTTACCTGGACTCTACACTGGCAAATGTCAGCGGTGTCGGCTACCATGTTGAAATTGACAGCAGTACCGATTGTATGTGGGCGACAATACCTCTAAGGGGGTCCGACGTCATTATCAGGAATTCTGATTTAAGAGCGACCGGTCTTATGTTCGAGGGAACCGATACATTTGCTGTTTCAGGATTGATAAACGGTCTCGATTATTCCGATTGGGTGCTGCCTGTCAGCGACCGAACTTATCGTCTTATAAACACTACCGTTACGACCTGGAATCTTTATCCGGACGATACAACCAATATTACCCTTTCGAGCTCGATTTTCGGCGAGCTATGCGGATTTACAGACAGCTATACAACGATTCAAAACGCATTCTGTGACGGCACCGGAGGTCATATCGAAGCTGCACATCGTTCATTTGTAGCTGTTTTCTCTTCGAGTATATTTGCCGATGTTATCAGCAAAAACAGAGGAATTTGCTTGCTTGCGAACTGCGCGATGCCTTATGGTCGCATATGGGCAACCGGCGCCTCAATCATGGTAATTGTCAATACCTCATTCCCCGAGGACCCGATTCCATCCGATACCGCGATTGTCTTTGTCGCATCGATAACCGCTCCTTCGAGCGGTTATACAGAAAATTCGATTGGAATTGTAGGCTCGGCATGGATCGATAAAGGACCGTATCAACCATTAGACTTTGACCATTACAAACTATATTTTCGTAAACTCGGAGATTCTCTTCTGACCCCGTTTGGTGATACATTGTATCAGGAGGTAAGGCGAGATACTCTGGATTATTGGAATACAGCAGGATTTACAGAGGGTAATTACGAACTAAAACTCGTTCTAAAAGGTGATGCCGGCGACAGTGTTGAAGCATGGAAACAAATAAGCCTGTCAGAAGCATCCGGAATTGACGAAGAACCAATAAGAAAATCCACCATTTCAATTAAACAGGTGGGCGGCAGGCTATTTCATATCGAAACAAGTCCGGATATAACTGAATTCGATATTTATAACATCTCCGGTCGCCTGATTGAAAAGATTACTACTAATAAAACCGATTGGCTCGCCCCGGCAAGCGGAGTATACTATTTAAGAAATAGTAAAAAAAGTATAAGCAAAAAAATAGTAGTATTTTGATATCAGAGCAAGAAGAAATTAAATCGTCTAAAGTCCATTGTCTTTTCCCGAACCACCGAACTCACGATCCAACGAACCAACAAATTAGTCCAATGTCCAAAGTCCAATGTCAAAACTGAATACTAGTATCTAGTTCCCAGAACCCGGTACCTAAATCGTGCCGTCAGCGGTCAGCTATTTAACTTTACTAATTTACCAATTTACTGATAGGCTGACGCAAAGCGTCCTATTCCCTCGACAACCAAACTGCCATTTCGCCAGTGCCGCGATGCGACCAGGCATAGTATGGTATGGCAGTCAATTCTCCTTTCTCACCTGATTTGTTCAGCACATCGCCTTTAATTACAACCAGACCATTCAATAGATCCGGCCGATATTCACACTTAAAATCGGCATCATCGGGTACCGCAAGCTGCAGCACGTTCATATCATTATCGACCCATTCGGCGCAGTAAACAATAGGACCGCGGATGAGCGCGACTTTGTTTCTATCGTCCTTAACTTTCTCATTTGCCACTACCCTGCGTACAGGCATGGGCAGGTTGAGTTCGATTATATCCCCTTTTGACCATTTACGGGTAACAACGGCAAATCCTTTATTCGTATCGATATCTACAGGTTCTTCGTTTACTTTTAAAGTTACGTCCTCTTCGTTTGTTTTTAAATATCTATATAGGTCGCTCGATATTACTTTTTCTAAAGCCCATCCCGGAATACGGATGTTAATGGTAAATGTTTTATCCTTTTTCGGATTTACTATAATTTTAACCTTTCCTTCCCAGGGATATTCAGTTTCCTCTGAAACATCTAATTTAATATTTTTCATTTCTACGTTAGCTTTGCTAGCGATAAAGAGGTTTATATATAATGAATCGCCCCTGTGGGCATATATATAATTTGGAACCGAGGGGATAAAACGCATAACGTTTGTCGGACAGCAGGAACAATCAAACCAGGCTTTCCTGGTTAAAGAACCCTGGTTGAATTTATATTCCCCGTTGGATTCAAGACAGTTAGGATAAAAAAAGGAATTCCCTTCCAGTGAGACGCCGGAGATCATTCCGTTATAAAGAGTACGTTCCAGAACATCGATATATTTTGCTTCGCCGTGGAGTAAAAACATTCTGTGATTCCAATAAATATTGCCGATAGCCGCGCAGGTCTCATTATAAGAAGTCAGATTGGGTAATTCGTAAGCCTCTCCGAATGATTCCATGTCATGTCGGGCGCCTATTCCTCCTGTTATATATATTTTTTTAGCAACCACATTTTCCCAGATTTTGTCAACCGCCTTCATATAGGAAGAATCTTTCATTATCGCGGCAATATCTGTCATACCCGAATACATGTAAACAGCGCGTACTGCATGTCCGACTGCTTCCGTTTGTTCTGTTACCAACTTATGGTCCTGACTGTACAGACCGTAAAGTTCACGTCCCTGGGCATTGCCCCTCTGGTCTAAAAAGAATTTTGCCATATCGAGATATTTCTTATTTTGTGTTACCTGGTACAATTTAACAAGACCGGTTTCAATAATCTGATGACCGGGCACCTGTAGTTTTTTCCCGGGACCAAAGGTTTCCGTAATCAAATCCGCGTTTTTTAAGGCTACATCCAAAAAATTTGTCTTGCCTGTTGCCAGATAATGGGCAACAGCCGCCTCATACATATGTCCCGCGTTATACAATTCGTGACTTGCCCCAAGATTATGCCAGCGCGGACCCGGTTTTACCCACCAGGCGGGGGTCGTATCGGGATTTATCGTTTTCCATGTGCATAGATACCCGTCTTCTTCCTGTGCCGCGGCGATTTTTTCTATAATTCCATCGATATATTTTTCCAGTTCGGGGTCGGGATGTACGGTTAGCGAATATGAAGCGCCTTCTATTATTTTGTAAATATCGGAATCGTCAAAAGGCATTTTTCCTTCGTATTCTCCTTCCAGCAATCCTCCCGCTCGTGCGAAATTTCTAATCCTGCCTTCCTTTTCACATTTTTCAAATCCATAAGGTATTGTAACCGTTCTATTGGTCTCGATTCGACTCGACCAGAAATCATCACTTAATTTTATATCCGTAAAAGAAACAGGTGTAATCGGATAATAGGATTTACTTTCTTTTCCCTTCGCCCTGTCACAGGAGATGATTATAACTGCAAAAATAATACATAATAGTTTTAAGATATATTTAAATTCCATTTTACCCCCTGATTAAAATATATTAACAAGACTAATATTAAATGTAAAAACAATTATGTCAATGAAACAATCTCACACAGAGGCACCCTGGTACGGTCGGTTTCTCCCTACAGGGCAGGCAGAGAACACAAAGAAAAAGAGAGTCCAAAGTCCAATGTCCGACGTCCAAGGTCTTTGCCCGAACCAACGACCTCACGATCCAACAAATTAGTCCAATGTCCAAAGTCCAATGTCAAAACTAAATCCCAACCCAACAAACCCAATGAACCCCACAAACTCAACAAACTCAGTACTCCGCACTTCCCAAAATTCTTTTAATTAAATTCTTCAATTCCATAACTTCGAAAGGTTTTTGGAGGAAAGCGTCAATCTTTTGCGTTTTTAATATTCCGTTGCCGAAATCAAAATTTCCGGACATAAGAATAACTTTTATTTTTGGCTGCGCCTCTCTTATTTTTTTTATAAGCGTTATTCCCGAACCTCCCCTTAGATGAGAATCCGAAATTACCAAATCGAATTTTTTCTCGCCGGATAAATTCAAGGCTTTTTCCATAGAGTCAGACATATAAACAGAAAAACCCTTTTCAGCCAAAAAACTGCCGATTGCTTTTAATATAACTAAACTATCATCCACAATTAATATTTTCTTTATTTTATCCTCCATTACTTTCCAGTAATTCACCAACTTCGATACCTAAAGCACGAGCAAGTTTTTTAATGTTAAGAAGAGTTACATTCCGCTTACCTCTTTCAATCATACCGATATAATTCCTGTGAAGCGAGGCAATTTCGGCAAGCCTCTCCTCGGAATATCCTTTTTCAAGACAAAATTCTCTCAATCTTTTTCCAAATTCCCTTAACTCTTCTTTTTTTGTCATAATGAATATTATATTGAGACAGACCATTCGTCTACACACAATGCGTGTGATAACGAAAACAGTAAAAAAGGATAGCGGGACGCAGATAAACGCAGATCTGTTGGTTTTTGCTATTCTACTATTTTTTAATTTGATCATTTGACTATAGCGACAGTAGTTGTATATAAGTTCAAAATAAAAAACCAATCCCTTCATATTAATTATATTCATAGTCGTTATAATCATAGTATATTAATACTAAATAAGATTAACAGGAAGTCAAGTCCTATAATGTGAAGTAATGCGAGAACGGAGGGTCATAAGAAGGCAAATGTCTAGAGTTATGCGCCAAAAATTAGTTAAATTGTTGAATGGTTAAATAGTCAAATTGTAAAATCAGAACCCTAACCCAACAAACCCAATGAACTCTACGAACTCAATAAACTCGATTCCCAAATCCAAAACCCTAAAAAACTATTTGACCGTTTGTCAATTCAAAATTCATAACGCTTATAGTTTCGCTGTTTTCAATTCAACATTCAAAATTCATAATTCAAAATTATTAACCGATGCGAAGAATCCCAGAGGTTCAAAAAGCAAGACATTATCTTTTTTCAGACGAACACTGATTTAAATTCGATTAGAATTTTAGACCATAAAATTATTATCCAAAAGTTGGCAAGCAAATTTATTTTAGGATGTTTTCTATAAATGGTTTGATTTTTGGTATTCTTTTCTTTATTGTATTCCAGACAAGATTGTGGTCGACACCAAAGTAAAAATGAATCAACTTATCTCTCATTCCTGCCATTTCTTTCCAGGGAATTTGGGGAGTTTTGTTTTGTATGTCTTTTGGAATATTCTTTGTAGCCTCACCGATTATTTCCAATTTTCTTATTACTGCACTGGATGTCTTATCGTCATTTTTAAGGTCTTCAAGACTCATTCCTTCCACAAAACTTTCTATGCTGTTAATAGCGGAAAGTATATCCTTTAGATAAATTTGATAATTTCTCATTAAAGGAATGCGATTTCTTTTTCTATTGATTCTTTGAGTTCTTCTCGGAGAGCTTCTCTGGGAACAATATCAACTTTACGTTTAAGTTTTTCTTCCAGAAAGTCAGAAAGCCCAATAAGATCTAAAAGATCCGCGCTTTCCTCGAATTCAGTTAGCAAATCAATATCACTGTCTTTGTCTTCAGTGTGTTTGACGACTGAACCGAAAAGGCCTATTCTTCTGACTTTATATTTTTCTCTGATTTCCGAATATACTTCTTCAAGTATCTT
>Ga0315537_1001136_pt1 | contig 20920 bp, 17 predicted proteins | sample SalMarSW160270MG_FD_203091 | JGI IMG/M metagenome (GOLD analysis project Ga0315537, IMG submission 203091) | Salt marsh sediment microbial communities from the Plum Island Ecosystem LTER, Massachusetts, United States - Salt Marsh Sediment SW1602-70 ...
TTTCGCATCCCGGCCGGCTCGGCCAGGTAATTGAATCCCTCGAGCAGAATAATATTGGCGTAATCCTGCTCAGCGGAAACCAGCAGACCGAAGCCGCCCGGCCCGACTCTTACACAGACCAAAGCACCCCATCCGGCAATGGCAAGCTGTATCCGGTCGACCTCGACGAGCTGTGGATTCGCATCAGTGTCAACCTCGCCTACCGTAAGCAGAGTTCCGGCATGGTAATAAAACCCGCCGCGCCTCCGAAAAAAGTTGCCACCACCTGCAGCAACCGCCTTGCAGACCAGTTGAATATTACCGAGGTCCTGTTGGACAATCTTTCCGAGCAGTTGCGTCTGGCTGGTATGGTTCAGAGGGACTTCCTGCCTCAACATCTGCCCAATACCAAAAAACTCCGCTGGGCCACCGCGTTTTTCCCGGCCGAGTGGGTCTCCGGTGACATATACGATATAGCACGGCTCGACGAACAGCATATCGGTTTCTACGTTGCCGACGCCGTGGGCCATTCGATGCCCGCCGCACTGCTGACCATATTCCTAAAGCAGGCCCTGGTTATGCGTCAAACTTTCGGCGACGACTACAGCATATTTGCCCCTGCCGACGTTGTGAAGAACCTGAACCTCAGGATGACAGGCCAGCGATTAAGTGGATACCAGTTTGCCACCTGCTGCTATTGCCTGCTCAATACCGAAACACTCGAACTAATCTACGCCCGCGCCGGCCATCCCTATCCCATACTCATTCGTGACGGCAAATGCACGCAGCTCGAAATCAGGGGCTCTCTGCTCGGCATCTTCGAACAGGCAATGTACAAACAGCAGAGTATTAAGCTTCAAAGCGGCGATAAGCTCGTGCTCTACTCCGACGGCGCCGACCCGTTCATCGGTTCCTTCGACGACAAGAAAGGTTTCATCTTCACCGAGCAGTTCCTCGAGCTGACGCACCAGCCTCTGACGCAGATGTTCCAGGGTTTCAACAGCCTTGCCCAGGAACAGCAGCTCGACCCCAATGAAATCGACGACATCACAATCGTCGGACTCGAAGTGCTCTAAAGATTCGCATTGAGAAAAACAGCAATCCCGGTTTTTCCTTGACAAAACGGCGCTAAAACGCTATAATTCCCCGCAATTGGGGTGGAGTGTTCGAGTCGTCACGTATTGATTTCTTTGGCTTTGGGTTTAAAGTGCGCGCTCGGAATTCTGCTGTAATATTTTTGGCCTTTATCGTATTTGCCGCCGTCGTTCTGCCGGTATATGGCTCTACGATAACTTATGTTTATGACGGCCCGCCAAGGCCAATACCCGCCGATAGCAATTTGAGCATAGGCCTGATGGATAGCGCCGTCATCAATATCACCGACCATCGAATTATCAGCGACATCAACGTGGCGATTGACATCACACACACCAATGTCTTCGATTTGGAAATAATGCTGCAGGGTCCGAACGGCCGGGAAATTTACCTCAACGCCTATTACGATACCAAGAGCTTTTTCAACGAGCCGAACTATTCAAATACGATATTCGACGACGAAGCCAACCTGGCTATTGAGCAGGGTAGTGCTCCGTTTGCCGACAGCTTCAGACCAAAAAGCGGCAACTTCCTCAGCGCATTCGACGGCGCCGACGCCTATGGCCAGTGGCGATTGCGCATAAACGACCTTTACCACGAGGACAAGGGATATCTGGAAAACTTCGAACTGATAATTACCGTGCCGGAGCCGGCAACGTTTGTGCTCTTTACTTTGGCAGGGTGCCTGCTGCGGCGCCGCAGCTAATCTTTCAAATCCAGGCCTGCGTCTTTTTCCATTACCTTTTTCGCCTGCTCGGCTTTGAACTCCGACAGCTTCCTGTTCAAAGCCTCGTCCGACAGCGCCAGAATCTGCACCGCCAGAATCGCCGCGTTTTTCGCTCCCGCCTTGCCGATAGCAACTGTCGCAACCGGCACACCCGGCGGCATCTGAACTGTGCTCAAAAGTGCATCCAGTCCGCCGACGCCTTTGTCGCTGTCTATGGGCACGCCGATAACAGGCAGGGTTGTCCTGGCCGCAAGAGAGCCGGCCAGATGCGCCGCCATACCAGCCGCCGCAATTATTACTTTTGTACCGTTCGCCGCAGCCTTATCCGCAAATTCCGCCGCCATTTGAGGCGTTCTGTGCGCCGAGATTACCCGCACCGTCGGCTCTATTCCGAATTCCTGCAATTGCTCGATACAGCTTTTCATCACCTTCATATCGCTGTCCGAGCCCATTACCACCGCCACCGCTTGTTTATTTTCAGATGCCATTGTTTTTCTTAGCCCCTGAGCTTAAAATGACTTTTAATCTGAACGAGCAGGTTTCGTTATCATAGCGATGGAGTCTTCAAAATGCAAACGAGAAAGCCGGTCGTCGCCGGTCAGTTCTACGCGGGCACGCGGGACTCCTGCCTTGCCGAGCTGACGCAGTGCCTCGCCGAGCGCGAGATTACAGAATCCCTGCCTGATACTATTGTTGCCGGTATCGTCCCGCACGCAGGCTGGGTCTTCAGCGGCTCACTGGCGGCGATGGTCTTTTCCGCCGTCAAACAGCAGAACGATTCCGTCGATACCTTCGTAATCTTTGGTGCTGCTCATAGCTATCACGGCCGCGAACCGGCAGTTTACGATAAAGGCGCCTGGCTGACTCCTCTCGGTGAGATGCCCATCGACGAATCCCTTGCCCGCTGGGCTTTGCATAACGGGCCCGCTGTAGCCAATCCTGGTGCGCATACCTACGAGCACAGCATCGAGGTGCAGTTGCCGTTCATCCAGCACATTTTCCCCAATGCCAAACTGCTGCCGATACTTACACCCCCGGCCAATGAAGCGATAGAGCTTGGCCGGTCTCTTGGCGAAATGGCAAAACAGGAAGACAAAAAAATCGTTTTCATCGGCTCGACCGACCTGACACACTACGGCCCGCGATATGGCTTTGCCCCGATGGGCACCGGCCGGAATGCACTAAAATGGGCAAGCGAAGTCAACGACAAAGAGTTCATCGATTTTGCCCTTCAGATGCAGCCTGAAAAAATGCTCCACTCCGCTGATAAAAATTATAACGCCTGCGGCGCAGGCGCCGCCGCTGCCGCAGTCACCGCGGCAAAACAGCTCGGCAAAAACGAAGGAACGTTACTTGCCCATACCGACAGCAATACGATAATGACCCAAAAAATGGGTTCCGGCAGCACCGAAAGCGTCGGCTACGCCGCCATTGTCTTCTGACCATCCATAGTCGGCCTGTGGATTCGACGAGCGATTAGATTAATCGAAAGGGTCGCACATGTTGCCCTGTTCGGCCTTTTTCGGTTGTTTGTCTTCGAGATAGCCTAACACGTCTCCTATTGACCAGCCTTCTTCATAAGCCATCCTCGTTAGACGTGTGTTGAGCCTGGCATGACAATTGCCTTCACCGATGTACTGACCTTCCGAAATCATATGACCTGTTAAAGACCGCGGCAGACCGATTTTGCTGATCTTTCCGAATACGACGCTCGTGACACCGCATTGCCGCATCAAGATGCCTATATGGTCATCCAGGACAAAAACAGCCATGTCGTCAACAGGAGCAGAATCATACAGCTTCTCACGGCCCAGATTCCAGGTCTTGAAGATTGCAGCGTCTATGATTGCATCACCACCGACACCATCGCTGTCGCCGCATTCCAAAAGCGCTAACTCCTCCGGGTCAACTTCGATGACTAACCACATAGTCTCAGCAAGTACCTCCTTGGCCGGGCAATCTTGAGACTGGTCGAAAAGTCTCTCCCTGCACGTCATCTTGTAAACGACCAGCTCCGCCGAGGCCGGAATACAAAAGACCGCAACTAACATTACCAACATTATCTTTTTCATGCTTCCTTCCTTTCCTAAAAACCCGAATCAAAATTTCTGATTTGTCTTTTCTTACCTCCGAAGTCTCATGCAGGCTCACAGACCTTCATCGTTGCCTGCTCCCTGCAAAGGTCGTATGGGCGAAATTTACGGTGCTGCCGGCATACATCCTTACCTGTGAAAACTGCGGACACACTATCTCCGCAAGTGTGGGCTATAAAAAACACATCCTCCCTGGCCGGATAGGGCCCGTTTCCGTATATGCCGGTAATGGCTTCACCCTTAGGTTCCTTCCTGTAAGGACCCTATCACAACACAAACCAGCTGTCAACGGCAAATCGGCATTTTCTGACGTATTTTTTTGGAAATACTCGTCGTTGCAGGTATAATTCTAACTCATCAGTAAGGCGCATTGGACAGCCGAATGTTCGAGGTGAAATTCATTGGCAGGAAGTTATAATCGGGCTTTTATAGTTATCAAAACATGTGAGGAGTTCCTCGGATGAATCTAAACAGATGGTTTTCAGCGGCGAAAAAGGCGGCCCTGACCATGACGGTTTTGGCGATGCTTCTGTACATTGGTTGCAAGTCGAAAAAATCTCAAGGCGACAGGGGCTCGGGTAGCTCGGCCGCCGTCTCCGCCGCCGAAGCCGAAAAGCTCCGCCGGGAAAACGCCCGCTTAAAAACAGCTCTTGAAGAAGCTAATTGCCCCACGAGCGAGCATCGTCCCGAAACTGCCGGCGGCGAAATAGAGAGCCCCTCTTATCCTGACCAGGATAAAGTGGATGCCGTCATCAGTGCATACTCCGCCGCGACTTCCACAGAAGAAAAACTTAAGCTGCTGGCTCGGCTTGGTGCACTTGTGCATAGCGGGGACCCGGTGGTAATTGTTCTTATTGAAAGTGCGTTACAGGACCCTGATGTGCGGGTCAATCGCGCCGGGGCCGATTTGCTGGAGGACTTTGAGACGGCACAGGCCCTGCCTGCAATAGAAAAGGCCCTCAATAGTTCCGACCCGGAGACCCGCGAGTTGGCGGTGGTGCCGTTAGCCAATATCAGGGACCCCAAAGCGACCGAGTTATTGACAATCGCTTTGGAGGACGAATCGGAAGACGTCAGACAGGCGGCTTTCGATTCGCTCGACGAACAGTCCCCGGGCATCCGGCTCGAAGTGCTTGAGACGGCAATCGGGCTTTCGCACTATGACGTGAAGCGCCAGGCCGTGGACGGACTTGAAGACCTGGGTAACCACCGAGCCCTGGAAATACTGCTGCTGGGACTTAAAGACCCCGACCCTGATTTTCGAGACGAAGTCAATCAAAGCCTCGATTATCTGATAGACCAGAAATTCGAATCTTACGAACAGGGCCTTGCCTGGTGGAACGAGAATCGCGCAAAACTGGATGAGGATTTATTCCCACTGGAAGAGAAAGAAGAGGAATGAACCTGGATGAACATGATATAGCAGCCCTGTAGTTCGTCTATAAAGTTCCGCCCGCTCTATCCCCGGCTCGAAAACTTACCGTTGGCGTTAAGCTAAACTTAAGGTTAAAATGTGATTTAGTCGGACAATCAGGAATATACATTAGCCGGTTATCTAAGGACAACGAAATGAGACCGCAAGCCTGGTGTGGCCGAATTGCACCGTTTCTTTTGCTGATGGTTGTCGTTTTTTGGGCATCGGCTCAAGTTGCCGACGGCAATACTCCCCAAACGATAGATGATTATCTGCGGTACGCATTGCTCAACAACGCCGGCGTAAAGGCCGGCTTCGAGCAATTCAAAGCCGCCGTCGAGCAAATCCCCCAGGCAAAGGCGCTCGAAGACCCGACGTTCACTTACGGTTATTTCGTCGAGGAGGTCGAAACCCGCGTCGGCCCGCAGAGAAACCGCTTCAGCATCATGCAGAAATTTCCCTGGTTCGGCGTAATCGAAGCAAGGACCGATGCCGCCTCTGCAAAGGCCAAGGCCGCACACCGGCGCTACGAGGCCGCCAAACTCGAACTATTCTGGCAGGTCAAAGACGTCTTCTTTGAATATACATATCTCGCCACCGCTACAGACATCGCCGAGCGGAACCTCGAGCTAATCGAACGTTTCGAGGAGGTTGCACGAAACAAATACCGAGCCTCGACCGCCACACATCCCGATATAATCCGCGCCCAGGTCGAACTTGCCAGGCTCGATGATGTCCTCAAGAGCCTGCAAAAGTTACGAGCCCCGACCGCAGCAAGACTAAATGCCGTTCTCAATCGTCCTGCCGATACTCCGCTGCCCTGGCCGCAAAAACCGCAGGCGAAACAAGTCGTCCTCGAACAGCAAAAGATTTTAGAGCTTCTCGTACAATCTAATCCCGAATTAGCCGCCCTCGACTGGCAGACCCAGGCCGCAAGGGCGAACCTTGCCCTTGCCAAAAAAAGATTCTATCCGAACTTCGGCGTCGGAGTCGATGTGATTCAAACCGACAACGCCCTGATGCCGAACGTCCGAGACAGCGGCAAAGACCCCGTCATACTTATGTTCTCTGTAAATATCCCGCTGTGGCAGGATAGTTACAAGGCCGGCGAAAGACAGGCCCAGGCCGAACTCCAAAAGGCCCAGGAGCAGAAAGTCGAAACCGAAAATCAGATAATTGCGCAGACCATACGTGTCCTGTACGATATCGAAGATGACCAGAGGAAAATACAATTATACGGTGACATCCTTGTCACCAAAGCGCAGGAACTTGTCGCCGCTTCCGAGTCGGCATACAGAGCGGGTAACGTTGACTTTCTGTCTCTGATTGACGCCCAGCGAATGTTGCTGAAATACCAGCTTGACTACGAAAGAGCGCTGACTAATAAAGAACAGAAAATCGCAGAGCTTGAGATGCTCATCGGACAGGAATTCTGAAAGATTTTATCGGGAACAGTATATATGGATGGATTCAATTTTGTTTCACTAATCGAACCGTTAGGCATAACCGCGTTGACGCTGCTTTTGATTACTGTTGCAACGGGTCTGTTTCGCAGAAAGCTCGGTCGACGCTTTATGAAGGTGCACAAAACCTTTGCCTGGCTGACTGTTGCCGTCGCCCTGTGCCACGGAACCCTGGTTATGCTGCTCTTTTAGCTAACCGCCTTTTTGCTCGGAATGCAGGGATATGGCCAGAACATAATCCTACTATTATAGTATGGATTATAAGTATTTGAGGATTACAGGAATGAAATCACCATTTACGGGAAAAACTGGCGCCATTAAGTTCTTAATAGTAATAATCTTAGCGTTCTTCGCCGGCTTTGTCTTGAAGAGTCTGATTTCCGCACCGCCGCCCGAACCTGCCGAAAGTCAGCAGAAACAGACAATCTGGACCTGTTCAATGCACCCCCAGATTCGCCAGCCAAAACCCGGAAAATGCCCCATCTGCTTTATGGACTTGATACCGGTAACCACGTACGAACACGAAAAACCGCTGGGACCGCGGCAAATCGCCTTTTCCCCCGAAGCCATAAAACTGATGGAAATACAAACAACGCCCGTCGAGCGCAAATTCGTCGAAGCCGAAATCCGAATGGTCGGCAAAGTTGATTACGATGAAACACGTCTGAAGGACATTACCGCCTGGGTCCCCGGCCGAATCGACCGCCTTTTCGTCGACTTCACCGGCACCGAGGTAATCAAAGGCGACCATATGGTTCGCCTCTACAGCCCCGACCTCATAAGCGCACAGGCCGAATACCTGCAGGCTCTAAAGGCCGCACAGAACATCAGGGACACTTCTTCAGAATTGGTTAATCGCTCCACCCAGGCCATGCTCAAAGCCGCGCGCGAAAAACTTGCCCTGCTCGGACTTCAGGATAAACAGATCGAAGAAATTGAGAAAGCAGGCGAACCTACCGACTATATAAACATCTACGCTCCCCTCGGCGGAATTGTAATTCAAAAGCACACCACCGAAGGGATGTACGTTCAGACCGGCACAAAAATCTACACCATCGCCGACCTCTCGCAGGTATGGGTTAATCTCGACGCCTATGAATCCGACGTAAATATGGTGGCCTACCAGCAGCCGGTCAGGTTTACCGTCGAGGCCTATCCGGGCGAGACATTCGGAGGCAAAATCACCTTCAAATCACCTATTCTCGACCCGAAGACCCGCACGATAAAGCTCCGTGTTGATGTCCCCAACCCCGACGGCAGACTCAAGCCTGGTATGTTCGTCAGCGCGGTCGTATATTCGAAACTTGCCCAAAGCGGTGTTATGACGGACCCCAACCTTATTGGGAAATACACCTGCCCGATGCACCCGTCAATTTTGAAGGACTCACCCGGCACCTGCGACATCTGCGGAATGGATTTGGTCACTGTCGAATCGCGCTGGCTTGTAAAAATAAACCAATCCAACCAGCCTCCGCTGGTTATCCCTGCGTCTGCTCCGCTGGTTACCGGCAAACGTGCGGTCGTTTATGTACAGACCGCCGACCCCAATCACCCAATCTTCGAAAGCCGCGAGGTCGTCCTCGGACCGCGGGCAGGCGATTACTATATCGTTAAACAAGGCCTTGCCGAGGGCGAGCTTGTTGTAACCAACGGCAATTTCAAAATCGACTCGGCACTGCAAATCCAGGCCAAACCGAGCATGATGAGCCCGACAGGCGGCGCGCCCCCGGCGCATCATCACGACAACGGACAAATGAAAATGGAAAATTGAAAACTTTTTTGAAAGGATGGGAAAATGCGTTCCAAAGTACTAAGAATCACAAAATTATTGGCGCTGGTTGTAATAGCGCTCGCAATGGTAACGGTCGTCGGCTGTAAGAAAAAAACCGCAGATAAGACGGCAACGCCGCCCGAGACAGGCAAAGTCGAACAGACAGTTTGTCCGGTGATGGCCGGTAACCCTATCGACAAGAATATTTTTGTCGAGTACAAGGGCAAGAGGGTTTACTTCTGCTGCGCTGACTGCAAAGCCAAGTTCGAGGCGAACCCTGAAAAGTACCTTGACAAGCTGCCCCAGTTCAAGGACGAGCTGGAGTCTGCGAAGAAACAGGCCGAGCAGACCACGGACAAAGCTACTGAGGACATGGAAAAGGCTGCGGAAAAAGTGCCTGTGGTTGAGTGACTTTATTTGGTCGTTGCAGGAGAACTTCGGTGCTCAACCGTTTGATACGTTACTGCCTTGAGAACAAGCTCGTTGTCGGGCTTGTTCTCGTGGCGTTTATAGTCGGTGGAATTGCCGTTGCGCCCTTCGACTGGCAGTTAGGCTGGTTCCCCCGCTCTGCTGTACCCGTCGATGCGATTCCAGATATCGGCGAGAACCAGCAAATTGTATTTACCGCTTGGCCAGGCCGTTCACCGCAGGACGTTGACGACCAGATTACCTATCCGCTGACCACCGCTCTTCTCGGTCTGCCCGGCGTCAGGACCATCAGAAGCAATTCAATGTTCGGCTTTTCGAGCATCTACGTTATCTTCAATGAAAATATAGACTTCTACTGGTCGCGCAGTCGAATCCTCGAAAAGCTCAACTCCCTGCCCGACAATCTCCTGCCCGAAGGCGTTCAGCCGATGCTTGGCCCCGACGCCACCGCGCTGGGGCAAATCTTCTGGTACACGCTTGAAGGCCGTGACCCCAGCGGCAATCCCGCCGGCGGATGGGACCTTGACGAGCTGCGGAGCATACAGGACTGGTACGTCCGCTACGGCCTTATGGGCGCACAAGGCGTCGCCGAAGTCGCCTCGGTCGGCGGCTTCGTAAAAGAATACCAGATTGATGTTGACCCGGACGCTATGCGGGCCTTCGGCGTCGGCCTCGATGATATATTCATGGCCGTCAAAAACTCCAACGTTGACGTCGGCGCACGAACAATCGAAATAAACAAGGTCGAATACGTTATTCGAGGTCTCGGCCTTGTTAAAGGAATTGACGACATCGAGCAGACTGTCATCAAGGTCAATGAAAACGTGCCGGTATGTATAAAGGACGTAGCCCACGTTTCGGCTGGCCCTGCCCTGCGGCGGGGAGCACTCGATAAAGGCGGCGCCGAGGCTGTCGGCGGCGTGGTCGTCGTCCGTTACGGCTTCAATCCGCTCGAAGCAATCAAAAACGTAAAGGACAAAATAGAAAAAATCAATCCCGGCCTGCCCTCGAAGACGCTGCCCGACGGCACGGTCTCCAAAGTCACCATAGTGCCGTTCTACGACCGTACCGGCCTTATCTATGAAACACTCGGAACGCTCGAAACCGCTCTTATTCAGGAAGTGCTCGTTACTATTATCGTTGTCGTCGTCCTCGTTGTGAACCTTCGCGGCTCATTCCTGATAAGCGCAATGCTGCCGCTGGCCGTACTTTTGTGTTTCATCGCAATGAGAATCTTCGGCGTCGACGCCAACATCGTGGCCCTTTCCGGAATTGCCATCGCCATCGGAACCATCGTCGATATGGGCATCGTCATCTGCGAAAACATCCTGCGTCACCTCGATGAAGACAAGCAGGGCGGCAGCAGGCTCGATTTGGTTTATCGAGCCTCTTCTGAAGTCGGCAGCGCCGTCCTCACCGCCGTTGCAACTACCATTGTCGGCTTTCTGCCGGTCTTCGCTATGACCGGCGCCGAAGGCAAACTCTTCAAGCCTCTTGCCTTTACCAAGACCTTTGCCTTCATTGCCTCCATCGTTATCGCCCTGACAATAATCCCTCCCGCCGCACTTGTCTTTCTCAGAAAGCAAAAGGTCCACCCGTTGAAAATTCGCAACAGGCAGTATCACATTCCCCTGCTGAACCTTATCGTAATAGCCGTCGTTGTTTTCATACTTACGGGGGACTGGCTGCCGCTCGGTCCGGGCAAAGGTCTTTTGCTCAATTTACTTTTTATAGTCCTTCTCATCGGAGGCATCCTGCTGTTCTTCTATATTTTCCGCATATACTACACCCGCATGCTTCAATGGTGCCTGAAACATAAGCTCGCCTTTATGTCCATACCTCTTGTCATCATTATCCTCGGCGGCCTGGTCTGGGCGGGGCTGGGAAAAGAGTTTATGCCGCCTCTCGACGAAGGCTCATTTCTGTATATGCCGACCACGATGCCCCACGCCTCCATCGGCGAAGCGCTCGACGCACTCGAAAAGCAGGATGTAGCCTTTCAGGCTATCCCCGAAATCGAATCCGTCGTCGGCAAAATCGGCAGGGTCGATAGCCCCCTCGACCCGGCGCCGATAAGCATGGTAGAAACCGTCATTAACTACAAATCCGAATACATCACCGACAAAAACGGCCGAATACTACGCTTCAGATATGACCGAAGTAACAAAGACTTTGTCCTCGACAAGTCCGGCGAGCTGATACCCGACAGAAACGGCAGACCTTTTCGTCAGTGGCGCGACCATATAAAAAGTCCCGACGACATCTGGAACGAAATCGTCGAGGCAGGCCAAATCCCAGGCAGCACAAGCGCGCCGAAACTCCAGCCTATCGCCGCCCGCCTGGTTATGCTGCAAAGCGGTATGCGCGCACCGATGGGCGTTAAAATCAAAGGCCCCGACCTTGAAACCATCGAAAAAGTTGCTCTCGAATTTGAAAGTCTGCTCAAACAGGTCCCCGGCATAGAGCCGTCCGCCGTTATCGCCGACCGAATCGTCGGCAAACCCTATCTCGAAATCAATATCGACCGAAGCGCCATCGCCCGCTACGGCATCAGCATCCGCAAAATACAGGACGTCATCGAGGTCGCCGTCGGCGGAAAAGGAATCACCACCACTATCGAAGGCAGGCAGCGCTATCCCGTTCGTGTCCGTTATATGCGTGAGCTGCGCGACACGATTGAAACTCTTGAAAAAGTCCTCGTCCCCACAGCCGACGGCGCACAAATACCGCTCATCCAGCTCGCCGACGTAAAATACGTTCGCGGACCACAGGCCATAAAAAGCGAAGACACCTTCCTTGTCGGCTATGTCCTTCTGGACAAACTCAGCGGCTATGCCGAGGTTGACGTCGTTGAAAACTGCCGGGCCTTTCTCAAAGAAAGAATAGCAAAAGGCGAGCTTGTAATTCCCGCCGGCGTCAGCTACGAATTCGCCGGAAACTACGAAAACCAGGTCCGCGCGCAAAGAAGACTGGCTGTCGTTGTCCCCCTCGCTTTGTTTGTTATTTTTATGATACTGTACTTCCAGTTCCGCTCTGTATCGACCAGCCTGCTGGTCTTCTCCGGCATAATCGTTGCCTGGGCAGGCGGTTTCCTGATGCTCTGGGCCTACGCCCAGCCGTGGTTCTTTGATTTCAGTTTCTTCGGCGTCAATATCCGCCAGCTTTTCCAGATGCACCCGATTAACCTCAGCGTCGCCGTCTGGGTCGGTTTCCTCGCCCTGTTCGGCATCGCCTCCGACAACGGCGTAATCTTATGCACCTATCTCGACCAGATGTTCAGCTCCCGCACCCCGGTAGCTGAAAATGATATACACGACGCCGTCATCGCCGCCAGTCAGCGAAGAATCCGCCCCTGCCTGATGACAACCGCCACTACGATACTGGCGCTGATTCCCGTCCTGACCAGCACCGGCAGGGGCTCGGACATCATGGTTCCCATGGCCATTCCCGTCTTTGGCGGGATGACAATTCAGATAATCACCATACTCGTCGTCCCCGTCCTCTATAGCTGGAAAAAAGAACTGGCCTCGCGCAAAAAACAAACGGCCGCCTGAAAAACCCAGGCGACCGTTTCGAATCACCAATTAACCAATTAACCAATCACCATTTGCCGCTCTTTCTCATCTCGGCCTTGGGAAACGCCGACAGCGGCTTTGTAAATTTGGTAATTGCCTCATCCGGCAGTGAATAATCCGACAGTTTGCCCGACAGGTAAGCATCATAACCGCTCAGGTCCATCAACCCGTGACCGCTGTAGTTGAACAGGATGACTTTTTCTTTGCCCTCTTCCTTGGCCTTGACGGCTTCATCAATCACCGCCGCAATCGCGTGACTGGTCTCAGGAGCACAAATCATCCCTTCGGTGCTGGCGAACGTAATCGCCGCCTCGTAACACTTGAGCTGATGATAAGCTCTCGGCTTGAGAAGCCCTTCGACTATCGCCTGGCAAACCAGCGGCGCCATACCGTGATACCGCAGCCCGCCGGCGTGAATCGGAGGCGGGATAAACGCATGACCTAATGTGTACATCGCCATCAGAGGCGTCGTGCACGCCGTGTCGCCGAAGTCGTACGCAAACGGCCCCTTCGTCATCGTCGGACACGACTCGGGCTCGACCGGGATAATATCGATATCCGCGCCGTGGATTTTATCGCACACGAACGGGAATGAAATACCCGCAAAGTTACTCCCGCCGCCTGCACAGCCGATGACAGTGTCCACCTTCTTCTCGCCGATAATCTCAAGCTGCTTCTTCGCTTCCAGCCCGATTATCGTCTGGTGCAGCAGCACGTGATTGAGCACGCTGCCCAGAGAGTAGCGCGTCTTGCCGCTTTTGTCGGTCACGGCCTGCTCGATTGCCTCGCTGATTGCAATACCCAAACTGCCCGGCGTATCGGGAATTTCTTCGAGTATTTTTCTGCCGGCGTTTGTCTCCGGGCTCGGACTGGCAACGCAGTTCGCTCCCCAGACGTTCATCATTATCTTGCGGAATGGCTTCTGGTCGAAGCTGATTCGCACCATGAACACCTTGCATTCCAGCCCGACCAGCTTACACGCAAACGCCAGCGCACTGCCCCACTGACCGGCGCCGGTCTCCGTCGTCAGCTTCTTTATACCGAACTGCTTGTTGTACCACGCCTGTACTACAGCCGTGTTGGGCTTGTGCGAGCCGGGCGGGCTGACGCTCTCGTCTTTGAAATAAATCTTTGCTGGTGTACCGAGGTGTTTTTCCAGGTTCACCGCCCGCTTCAGCGGCGTCGGCCGCCAGCGATAAAGCAGCCCGAGAATCTCGTCCGGGATATCCACCCACCGGTCCGCGCAGACCTCCTGCTCAATCAGGTTCATCGGGAAAACCGGCGCCAGCATATCAGGCGATATCGGCTTGCCGTCCGGGCCTAACGGAGGCAGCAGCGGCGTCGGTAAATCCGCCGCCAGGTTGTACCACTGCCGAGGCATGTCGCTTTCTTTGAGGTTGACTTTTATTTCCATTGCTCTTCTCCTATAACTTATGACTCATTACCGGCGAGGTTGATTTGCTGCACTTTGTACGCTATAAACCGCGAAATGTCAAGACTTTGCTTTGGTTGGGCAATCCTCGAATATTAGCTGCTATTAGCCCTTGACAACCCGCCGCGGGGCGGGTAAAATAATGTTTGGATAATGAATTTTTCTCCCCTCCGAATTCGTCGCCGGACTCACAGGTCTTGGCGACGAATTTTTTTAATCGCACCCCTGCCGCCCGCACGCAACACGAGCATCGACTTCTATCCTTTACAAAACTCCGCCTTCGATATATCATAACCACCCGCCGCCGATGTAGCTCAACGGTAGAGCACGGCTTTCGTAAAGCCGGGGTTGTGGGTCCGAATCCCACCATCGGCTGTTAGACTTCATCTCAAAGGCTACAATTATATGAGAAACAGCGACACAACGCCACAGGCACGGCAGGTACAGCTCGACCTTTATCGGCGAATGAGCCCGGCGAAAAAATTCAAGATTGTCTGTGAGGCTTACCGTTTCGGACAGTCTCTTGCTATGGCGGGCATACGGATGAGGCACCCAAATGCCGGCGAGAAAGAAGTAAAACAAATCTGGGCAAAAGAACATCTCGGTGAGGAACTCTATTACAAGGTATATGGAGACAAAGGCTATGATGGCGACCCTGGGTTTTAATTGACTTCTCCAAAAAGCGATATCGGATGCGTAATAATAGAACAAGTCTTTTGTGAGGTTGTGGGCTCGAATCCCGCCATCGGCTTTTCCGCGTTTTTGGAGGATTTCGGGATAATTAACTTGACACAATTCCCAAATTGTGGTAGTGTATGTCCACATTAAGATCAGGAGGCATGCGATGAGGGGGTACATCATATTCTTTTTAGTTTTAAGTTTCTCCGCCTTTAGTATGGGTGCAATAAGTTTATATGATGAATACGGAAATCCATTTGGGGTCGGTGCCGCATCTGGGCTACCTTTCGATCCTTTAGAAGTGAATATCTATTCTGATGACGATTCGGATTGGACAGGTTATTTGGTATTGGATTATTTCTATTCTGATGCATCGTTAACCAATCCTCAGACATTCTATGAAGCTGGTATTAATGGTTCTAACAGTGAATTTAGTCAAACAGGAATAGGTGTTGGTTACCAATTTACCTCTGCTTTATTTCCGGCCTCTGGGATTCAACATGCAGCCGACCTGGTTATTGAACAAGTTGGGATGTATTATATTTCACTTTATGATGAAAGACTCGATATTCGTGACCCAATTGACTATCTTAAAGTTTGGATAGGTGCTGGTACGGGGGCTCTTGCAGATTCTGTTATTGACGGAAACTACTCGGTAGATGCAGAAGATACAATCAGGCTTAGCGGAAGACATTCGCTTTATAACCTGGACTTAACCTGGAGCATAGAAGGAAATCTCATTGGTCATGATGAGATGCAGGAGATTTCTTATGATACCTTGGTAAACACCTTCGGTCTGACACCCGGTACTTATCAGGTTGAGCTTCATACGACCGGCTTTTCTGAGTGGTGGGAAGGGGAAGAATATCATTATGAGTTTGTGGAAGATTACGATTATGCCGATTTAGTAATTATTCCCGAACCTGCCTGTATGTCCCTGATTTTATTCGGAAGTTTATTTATCATTCGCAGGAAAATGATTTCACTTGTCTAATTAGCCAGACCCGCTATCACTGCGCCGATGAGGTTGTCATTCGCAGTTTTATTTGTCTAATCCTTCCTGGATGGATTGCGGCAGGGAGGTTTTGAGTTGCGGGAATTTTTCGACGATGCGGAAGATATCAGCCAAATCCTTTTGCCGTTTGCTCTTACGCCGTGTCTTATCCATATAAGCCCAGACCTTGCCCGCCAATACGTCCTCGACCCGTGCAACCTTCATCGTGTAGCCTAACACGCTTCTGTCCGTTGCGCCTGAGACGAACTTCTGGTACCGCGGGTCTTCCTGAAGCTGAATCCGCAGGTCCGAGTTCTTACTGGATAAATTCACACTGTGCTCGAATTGCTCAACCTTTAAGCCGCGTTCCCTGGCCGCCGCGCAAATAGCATCGACGTCTTCAACTGCTGCTACTATATCCAAATCCAGGCTTACTACCGGCTCAACATAGGCGTTTACCGCAAGCCCTCCAATCAGGCAGTACTTCGAATCCGTTTCAGCAAGTATATCCAGGAGCAATTGGATGATGTCCGATTTGCTCTTTGCCACAGAATTGAGGAATTCTTTGCCGGTCATCGTCGTTTTCTCCTTCGAGCAAACAGGCCAAAGTTTACAGTCTCCTGTTTTGCTTATTATTGTAGCGGTTGTCGTCGAAAGCAAACAAAAAGTAGTTCAGTTGCTCGCCCGGCCGACCCCAGCAATTTATGAAATATTTTTCAAAAATCCCGGATTTATTCATTGCGGAATAGTTATAAACGCATCTAATATACATAAAAGATGTCGACTCACGGATTAGGGTCGGCCGATTAGAGCCTCTTTGCATGGAGGTACCAAATGGCAAAGAAAAAGAAACCCACGAAAAAGTCAAAGCCAGCCAAGAAGAAAAGATAGCACAGCAGAGTACTTTGACTACAATAGAGCCATCGTATCGGTAGGTACGATGGCTCTTATATTTTTATGATGATAAACGGTTAATTCGTCAGTCCTGCTATGGCCGCGCCGATAAAGCAAACACTTTCGCCGGCTCAAAACCTGTTCATTTTCAGGGTTGTGTATTGCGGCAGTTCGCCGAGAAGCGGGCGCAGATAATCCAGGAATGCCGGCGTAATAAAATTGCCTTCGGCGTTAATATATTCGTCCGGCATAGGCTTGGCCTTGATAGCGACCTGCTCCAGCGGGACCGTCCCTGTCTCGCATTTATATTCGTCGCAGCCCACGCGCTCCAGCGAAACCATCACACCGCTCTCGCCCCGCCTTGCCAGCCCGACCGCCGCCTGCCCGCACATATAAGCCTCGTCTATATCGAGCCCCACGGCCCTGTCGGCGGCGCACATCGGAAGGGACTCAGTGACCTGGAACTCGCCCCGGAATCCAAATTTATCGCTTATCATCCGGTGCAGATTCACCGCCGCGCTCGTCCCGCCCATCGCGCCGAATTCCACATTGTCGAACTTGTCTTTTATCTGCGAGGCCGATACCGGCGTTCCGTCGGCGTATGTAATTCCTTCTCCGCAGGCAATTGAGACCCAGCCGAAGCTCTCGTAACATCGCTTGACATCGGCCAGAAATTTTTCCTTCTCGAAAGGTCTTTCCGGCAGGCACAGGATGTGCGGCGGCTCGGCCTCGGTTTTCTTTCCGGCCGCGGCCGCGGCGGTGAGCCAGCCGGCGTTTCGTCCTATGGATTGATATATCACGAACTGGTCGACCTTCTGCATGTCCCTGGCCAGAATGCCGGACTGCATCACCGAAAGTGCAACGTACCTCGCCGCACTCGGGAAGCCCGGCGTGTGGTCCGTGCCGTAAAGGTCGTTATCTACGGTTTTAGGAACGCCGATTCCGATTAACTCATAGTCCCGCCCACGCGCGTATGCTTCAATCCGCGCGATGGTCTCCATAGTGTCATTGCCGCCGATAAGAAAAATATAGCGTATATCATTCTCTTTGAGGACATCGACTATCCCCGGCAAATCCTCGTCCCCCGGCTTGTAGCGACAACTGCCCAATGCGCTCGAAGGCGTGGTTTTAAGACCCTCTATCGTCTGCGCCGACTCCCTGCCAAGGTCGATGATGTTCCCCCCGAGCAGGCCCTCGATACCGAAACGCATGCCCAGAATCTTCCCGATGCCGTCGAATTCCTTGGCGGCATTTACAATTCCCGCCAGGGACGCGTTGATTACCGAAGTAGGCCCCCCGGATTGTCCGACTATTGCATTGCCCTTAAGCATTTTTAAGCGAGACTCCAATGTTGCAGTGGCTGACACGACCACACCCAGCCTTTTAGGCATCGGTCGATTTTAATTCGTTAGGCCTGCTGTTGCCGCTCCGATGAGTGTGGCGTTATCGACCTGTACGATTTCGTAATAACGGCCTTTTTGCCCGACAAGAAATTCCTGCAGATACTCTTCGACCTTTTCTTTCAACCCCGTCAGACTATAGAACGTTGTACCTTCAGCTACGATGCACACGGGTTTATCCGCACTTTTGCCCTTGCCGCTTTTCAAAGTCACAGTCGATAGATTTATGGCGACCAGCTTCGCCGCGCGTTCAACCATTGCATCAATAAGGACCTCCATCAATGCCTTATCATAGTTGCTCGCCCTGAATAGCGCTTCGCCCGGCGGACTGCACGCCGCAGACGGCTCGGCAAGGTAATCACTTATCTGTTTTGTGTCGAGCTTCTTGATGGCCCGAAGCTTCTCGGCCGCAAGCGATGAAAAAAGCCCATCTTCTATTGCCGCACGAATTACCTCGAGACACAAAGGCCCCAGGTACGCTCCCGATATCATTTTCTCGAAGATGTGTACGCCGGGATTATTCATACTCGCGTCGAACTGCACGTCGATTTTGCCTCGCGGTGCCTTGTCGAATCCGCCCGATTCGACGTTTATAACCATTCCTTTGTTTATATCCAGTTCTTTAAGCTTGGTGATATTCCTGTTTTGCTCTATGTAACAGGTATTGGTTCCCGTACCCAGAATAAATCCCACGTAGCTGTCGTACTTCTTAGCTTCGAGCCCTGCCATCCCCGCAAGCAGGGTAGCGACCGAATCGTTGAGAATCACAATGTGTTTTGCCTTGGTAAAGCCGCACCGCGCAAGGCCGGCGTTTAGATTCTCGCCGATTTTCTGACCGACGATTTCAGTCATGTGTATTTCTTTGACAAATCGAATCAGCTTGCCGTCCTTGTTTGGAAGAATCTCACACGGATAAGAAAAACAGAAACCTATTCTTGCGCTTGCCTCAATGAGGTCCTCTATATATCCTGCCAGTGTATCGAAGAATTCCTCTCGTGATATCTCATTCTTTATTCCGGGCATCGCTTTCTTGCGAAGCTTCTTGATAACAGGCTTGCCGTGCTCATCGAACAAAATCACCGCCGCCCGAAAGTTCGTCCCGCCTGCGTCCATAACGATGACAGGCTCACTCGCTGGCAGAGCTTTGCCCATCTCGATATACGTCGGTATCATAGCAAGCGAACTATCCCGCCCCGCAAGACCCGCCTCCATCTGCTCGGTGAACAGCCCGCAAATCCGCTCCATATCAATATCACCGTGATACATGCCGTGAGAACTGAGAAACGCTGCGACTTTTTCCTGAACCTCGCTCATTATCGAAGTCCCCCGAATTCTTTACTTAATCTGCGTATCCGTCGGGATTTCTGCTGTGCCACCGCCAGGCTGTCTCGACTATATTTTCAAGCTCGCCGAACTGCGGCGACCAGCCGAGTTCTTTCTTTGCCCTTGTAGCATCCGCCGTCAGCACAGCCGGGTCGCCCGCTCTTCGCGGCGCCTCAACCACCTTGAAATCTTTACCTGACACTTTCTTAACCGTATCAATCACCTGCCGAACGGAATAACCCCTGCCGTTGCCGAGGTTGTAGACAAGCTCGGTTTCCGTTCCGAGTTTTTCAAGCGCCAGCAGATGCGCCCTGCACAAATCCTCGATGTGAATATAGTCGCGGACGCACGTCCCGTCCGGCGTATCGTAATCCGTCCCGTATATCGCGATGTTGCCGCGCTTGCCGAGCGCCGCCTGGATAATAAGCGGAATAAGATGTGACTCGGGCCGATGGTCCTCACCGAGCTTATTATTTGCGCCCGCACCTGCCGCATTAAAGTATCGAAGCGATGAGTAGCTGAGCCTGCCCGCCTTGCTTTGAAAGTGACACATCCTCTCCACCGCCAGCTTGGTCTCGCCGTAAGGATTGATAGGTTCTTTCGGGCAGTCCTCGGTAATCGGAATCTCCGCCGGCATCCCGTACACCGCCGCCGAGCTTGAAAATACGAACTTCTCAACGCCCGCCGTCTCCATCGCACTCAAAAGATTGTGAGTATTGCAGACGTTGTTGTGATAATACTTCAAAGGCTGCTCCACCGATTCGCCGACCTCAATCAACGCCGCAAAATGCATCACCGCTTCGATTTTGTATTGCTTTAGGGTCTGCACCAAAAGGTCGAAATCGCAAAGGTCCCCTTCGACGAATGTCACCTCACCAATAGCTTTGCGATGCCCCCTGCTTAGATTGTCGAAGACTATCGGCTCGTGACCGCCGCCTTTGAGCATTGCCGTCATATTACTGCCGATATAGCCTGCGCCTCCGGCGACAAGTATCTTCATATTGCGGCCCCTCCCATGGATACTAAAGTCTCGCCTTCAGCCTTCTCAGTATTTCCGTCTCCAGCCGCCCGTCTCTGCCCAGCTCTATCCACGTCATGCCCTCCTGCTGATTCGGATTCAATTCGAGACGCTGAAGTGAAGATGAGCTTCTGGTGAACAATCCCGACGCACGGGTCGCACCGACCGTCTGGCGTTCCGGCAGGCTTATACGCTCGACCGTTACAACGCAGTCGGCGCACACCTGGCCCTGCTCACTACTGACGTTAATCTCTACGGTGCGTCGCACCGTTTGCAGGTTAGCTTCAGCCGTATTGTATTGGCCGACGTTGTCCCTTCGCCAGAACTCGAATGCCTGTGCGCCCGTCAAAGGCTGTGTCCGAATATACCCGTGCTGAACGTCGGCCTTTTCAATGGCGAACTGCATCCGCCCCAGTACATTCTCCGCCGACGCCATTACCGCCTCCGCCTGAACGTCGGGCAGACACATCGGCTGGGACGATTGCACCGGACCCGTACCGCAGCCGACCAGCGACACCGCAAAGAAACTCAGACCTGCAAATAACAATATCCTGTTCATTTTCGCGTTCCTGAATATCAATTTCTGTAGTGCTGCTGATTATATGCCCACCCCATCCCCAACTCAAGAAACATTT
>Ga0315537_1001137_pt1 | contig 20910 bp, 21 predicted proteins | sample SalMarSW160270MG_FD_203091 | JGI IMG/M metagenome (GOLD analysis project Ga0315537, IMG submission 203091) | Salt marsh sediment microbial communities from the Plum Island Ecosystem LTER, Massachusetts, United States - Salt Marsh Sediment SW1602-70 ...
GGGCCGTCGGCGGATTTTTACTTAGTTTTATATTTTTTTGGGTTCCTGATAGGTTTCGGGTACCAGTCGTATCCTTATTGGGTGGAATTAGCGGTACAATGCTTGGCATATGGCTTGCTCGCCTAATTTTCAATAAATGGGTGATAGATGATTCGTTTGGCGTGGTTCCTTTTATTGCCGTAGTATTATCTTTTTTGGTTCCGATATATAATGATTATAAAAAGATGAATACTCTGAATAGTAAAGTGGATGAAATGCCAGAAAGGGTGAAATCCTATACCGGAACAAGCCAACTAGGCATAAAAATGTCGGTCACCGGGGAAATTATTGGAATAATATTGGGGGGCATAATTTTTTTATAATAACGCCTGGGTGCTCTACAGCTTGCTGTGGGATCTTTTCGTGGGCGGCAGACGCCCTCGTCTGCCCCTTTTCGATAACGGATACCCGACTGGTTGCCCACCCCCCCTGCGGTAGGTTCATTTATTGCAGCAAACTTGATTTAAAAGAGCAAGATAAAATCCCAAAACACCCCACGCCCAAAACACTTTTCACACCAAATCGAAGTTAAATCCGATCGCCCCCCTTATGTAAAAGGTGAGGTATAAATATGTCCGCATCCAAAAAACAAATTAAAACCAACAAAGAAAACGCCCAAAAATCGACCGGGCCAAAAACCGATTCAGGCCAGGCGATTTCATCCCGGAACAGCACCATACACGGTCTCTATTCCAAAGATATCGTTATCAAATCATCCAAATTGACTGAAGACCCCGAGCAATACGAAGACCTTGTCGTTGAAATGTTTAACGAGTTCCGTCCCGTCGGCCGGTTTCAGGAACAACTTGTCTTCAAAATCGCCAACTGCCTCTGGCGTTCACAACGCGTCATCCGCGCCGAAACCGCTCATCTTGAATATCGCCTTGATGAAGATAGTAGCTATTGCGATCCCGAGCCCCCCCATCTTAAATCCATCCCCGACGATTATTATTCCGGGCTGATTCTCCGCTATGAATTGCGCCTTGACCGCCAGTTGACAAGGTACTACCGCTTGCTTATGCATAACCAGAAGCTTCACAACAAGATGGCTCTTGAAATGTTGCGCAAAACGGTAGAAAAGGGGATGGAATAAAAAAGATGTTAAAATATGCGAAACGAACCCAATTCCGTGTAAGCCACAGTCCGATAAGTGAATACGGCAAAAAACCGCCGCCGCCCGCCGCGCTCCGGATCTTTTTCTCGGTCCATCGAATATCTTAACATTTTTGTGCTCCAAAAACATTTCATTGCCGCATATCTGGGCGCGCTGGTCTTCTCTGGAAGTCTAACTTATTGCCGATTAACGTATTACCATAATGGTATATAATTTGCTCTATTAATGCAGTAATGAATCCTAAACAGGAGAACAATTTATGAAATATTTGGTAATGATTGTCTTTATCCCGATGATCTTATCCGGATGCGGTATTCAGGTTCACATGCTCGGCGAATCGCCCGAGATCGCTGCGCCCGAGCCATCTCCGGCAGATATCGGCCCGATTGTCGCCCCGATTGATCCTGTGTACGTTCCGATGCGTTGTCCCGTATGCGGAGAATGTATTCCGGAATTCGTTTCTGAGGTTTGTTGGCATGCGAAGCAGGAAGTATGTATTGCTACGTATAGTTGCAGTCGAACCGGCGAGGAATTCTCTGTCAAGCGCCGTGACTACGAAGCAATCTTCTGGATCGATGATTGGCAGGATTGGCCGTCTCCCGGCCCAATTTACGACCCCGGAATTATAAATGCGGATATGCCCGATTCAATTCGTATTAAAGACCCGGATAATAATAATCCCACTGAGACCAAACCGACCCGGCCATCCAAGGAAAAAACTGCCCGTGTGAAATCTTATTCTGAACTGTGATTGGCGTGCGTTCTCAGGCTGTCCCCAGGGTTGTGTTTGATGCTGATTTCGATCCTTCGCGCTATTTGATTATCAACATCTGGGGCGAAGTATTGGGGATGCGTTCGATTATACCTCGCGCCTCGAGATCAAGCTTGACCGTCTCGACATACCACGGAATACTGCCGTCAAATGATTTATGCAATTGCGCTTTGATAAATTTATTCATGTCGGAATAAGATATTTGGCCTGTATTTTCAATTGCGCCGAGAATAGCCGCTTTAATCTGCTCGTACTTTTCCTTTTCGATATTGACGCCCTTTTTGCCCTCGGGATGCAGTGTTTTTATTCTTTCGCTCATGATTCTCCTCACGCTGATATGGCTGCGTTAGTTTATCATATGATACGAACCGATTCTATAAATTCATTGACGGGACAAAACCTGATTTTATGTCGAATAATATCGGTATTTTTCTTTGCACCTGTTTATAAAAGATGTATCTTTATTTATGAATTAAAATTAAACATTGAGGTGGAAAATGGAGACGGTTTCTCGAAAATTCCGGTGGATAATCAGGCTTATTATTCCGGCGATTGTAATCGCATCGGCCGCAATCCTTTACGGTCATGGTGGCGAGGAACACAACGATACGGCGGCGGCGGAAACCACTATGGCTGACTCGGCCGTCGTCAGTCCCGACTCGATCAACGCTATAATTAATATCGGTTTTACTCAGCTGGAACCTCTGTTTAAACGCGCCTGTTTTGATTGTCATACGAATAAAACCGATTTCCCATGGTACTATAAAATCCCCGGAATCAGGCAAATGATTGACAACGATATAAAACACGCCCGAAAGCATATTGATATGTCGAACGGTTTTCCTTTCACCGGTCACGCCAGCCAGGTCGAAAATCTGCGGGCTATCAGAGAAGAGATAAAGGAGGATGCGATGCCGCCTTTTGATTATAGATTAATGCACTGGAGCGCGTCGCCCTCAAAGGAGGAGGCTGAAGCCATTATAAACTGGGCTGACAGCAGTATGGAATTGCTGTCACCGGGTGCCTCCGCTGAACCGCCTGAGCAACATGAAATGGATTCTGACGATTAATCGCTTTATTCGGCAAAAAGGGCGCGAGTTCCCCGATTTCTGCAGTTCTTTATCTGAAGCCCGTGGCGATCCTTGTGCCGGCATTTGTTTAATACGGTACATTTATAAAAAAAATTTCGTATCAAAAACCGTTAATTCAAACTGAGTTTTACGCAATATTATCAAACCCGCCCAGTAAGGCGGGTTTTTTATTTCTATATGATCAACAAAATCAGAACTTAGGGGCTGATACCCAATATCTGAGCGGCTTTACCGTAAACCTTCGGCTCGACCCACAGGACGAATCCGAAACGACCGGCCCCGTCGGTAACACCATTACCGGCATGAACATTGATGCCGGCATCGGCCAGCCGGAGATAATATTCTATAAGAGCGCCGACTTGATCGTCCCCCTGAATAATGAACGCTTTTTTGGGACCGACCAGTTTGATACCGGCTTCCCTGGCGGCAATAAGCAGTTGCCCCGGATCATCGGGAAAAAAATCAAGCTGCGACTGCCCCTCGTCGACCGGAAAAGCGGTAAAGGCGGACAGATTTACGCTATTGGCGCTGAGGAATTCGAGGAGTTTTCGACCTTCACCCGGTTTGTTTTTGACCGTCGCATAAAAATAAGATATAGATTTTACTTCATCGGACATTTTGACTACCTTCCTGCTTATAACGGATACGTTAAGTCCTCTTGTCTATATAAATAAACGCAAAAGCCTCGCTTTCATTTCCGCGTCGCACTAATCAATGACGGACCGGACAGCGAGAGCGGACAATCAAATAAAATAATGGCCATAATGTTTGTCAAGTATCTATTTTATAGATATTGTAACCGTCGCATCGGATCAACCTATCGATTAAGATCCGGCTCGATATGAATAAAAACGTCGATGACGTCGGTAAAGGACCTGGTAACCGCCCTTTTAACGCGCGAGGCGATATCATGCCCTTCCTTAACGGAAATATTGCCGCATACTTCGACGACGACATCGATATAATAACTCGGTCCAATAAGCCGCCCTTTAATCCACCTGACGCCGCTTACGCCTTCAAGATTGACGATATAATTCCGGATTTCATTCTCGATTCCGGCCCCGGGCGAGGCCACCATCAGGGTTTGAATATTCTCCCTAATGATCTTAACGCCCTGTTTTAAAATAAAGAAAGCGACCCATAAGCCGGCAATCGGATCCAGAATAGGATATTTTGTCTGCGCGATGACAATCCCGACCAGCGTTCCCAGAGAGACAACGACATCGGAACGATGATCATAAGCATTGGCAATCACCGCCGGGGATTTAAATTCCCGACCGACTTTTAATGTATACCAGTAAAGAATTTCCTTAACTATTATCGTGAAGGCCGCCGCTGCGGTTGCCAGATATGTCGGTCTTCCGAATTCGCCGTGAATTATTGTATGAATCGACTCGCGGCCGATGTACGCTCCAGTGATAAATAGCACCACGGCGACAAAAATTGCCGCCAGATTATCGGCATTCCCATGTCCGTAGGGATGATCTTCGTCCGGCGGCTTTTTCGCGATTCTGATTCCGAACCAGACAACGATATTGGCAACGATATCAAGGAGTGAGTTCAGGGCATCGGCGATAAGCGCCTGCGATCGTCCGAAAATCCCGGCAAACATCTTTAAAATGAATAGAAAGACATTAATTACAAGGCTGAATTTGATACAAACGATCGGGGATTTAAATTTCTCGAACAAAGAATTACCCGAATTTATAATATACCAAATATAATATATCGAAAACCGGCACGAAGATCGGCCAAAAATCAGCAGATTTTAGAATTTGCTGGCCTTTTCCTCTTCGTAATGGGCCTTTAATTCCTTTAAGTCTTTAATATGGCTTTCGGTTCCGGGAATCAGATCTTTGGCTTTGGGATTATTTTTTGCCTCTTTCAAAAATCTATTCCAGTATGCTATAACCTGATCAATCTTATCGCTATCGTCCTGATATAAAGTTTCGTAAGATATTGCCAGGTTGTAGTGCGCTCGAAAACTGCTTGGTTTAACTTCGACAGCCTTTTTATATGCCTGATAAGCCTCGTTTTGCTTGTCCTCATTTTGATATATCTGCCCCAGAGTACTGTAGGAATTAAAATAGTCGGGTTTAAGCTCAATTGATTTATTGAGGGCCTTAATTGCGTCCGGATATTTCTTAAGGTTTTTTAATGCCAGTCCGAGCAAATAGTAGCTGAGATAGTCATCCTGTACCTTTTCCGTATATCTCATCATATTCTCCGCCAGGGCCGGCCAATTTTTCTGCTTATGGTAAAGCAGTCCCAGATCTTTGTAGGTCTCGTAATATCCGGTTTTAGCGGAAAGGGCCGCCTTATATGCTTCTTCCGCTTCCAGATATTTCTTCTCCTTGTAATAAGTTCGTCCCAAATTGGCGAAGGCATCCGGATTTTTGGAGTCTATTTCTGTCGCCTTTTTAAAATTACTTTCGGCCTCCGAGTAATTATTCCGGTTAAAATAGATGGAACCTAAATTTATGTAGGCATCGACAAATTCCGGATCTTCTTTGATGGCCATATTGTATTCCGCCATCGCCAGGGTGTCTTTACCTTCCTGCATCAGTTTCAATCCGGTATTGAACCGTTCCTTGGCTTTTTCGGTATCGGCCGAGGCCGCATTAACGGCGAACGCCAACCCGATTAAAAGGCAGACGGCAACCAATAAAATATTTCTACCGGCGATTTGCTTCTTCATAAACATAAGTACACTCCTTTTCTTTAATCTCTTTTACAAATATTTACGCAAAATAGATAAATTTTATTTATCGCGTATTATATTCCTCCAAACTCTTCTTTATCTCCAGATACTTTCCCGCCAGTATTCTGGCTGCAAAAATCGCGGCATTTTTTGCTCCCGCTTTGCCGATTCCCATCGTAGCGACGGGCACGCCCCCGGGCATCTGCGCCATAGCCAAAAGCGCATCGATACCATCCAGCGACGCCGGCAGCGGGACGCCGATCACCGGCAGATCGGTTCTGGCGGCAACCACACCGGGTAGCGCAGCCGCCATACCGGCCATACATATAATCACCTCATAACCGGACATCTCCGCGGTTTTAGCCAACTCATCGGTTCTTTCCGGCCGGCGATGGGCCGAAGAGATCTCCAGGCAATTGTCAATGCGCAATTCATCAAGTACTTGACGACATACTTCGGCGTATTGTTCATCAGATTTAGAACCGATTATAATAAGTACTTTTGACATATCCTAATATCCTGCCGCTTTTACCCTCATATTGGCTTTAAAGCCAATATCAGTTCGGTAAACCATTCCGTCGAATCTAATGCCCTCGATAATTTCATACGCCTTCGCCAATGCTTTGGGCAGGTCACTGTCCACCGAAGTAAGCCCGACGACGCGCCCTCCGGCGGTTATCCACTGCTTACCTTCCTTTTTGGTCCCGGCGTGGAAGAGCTGGCAATTTCTATTGCTATAATTTTTCAAACCGAAAATTCTTTTGCCGGTTTCCGCTTTTCCGGGGTATCCTTTCGATGCCAGCACGACACAGGCCGCCGCACCGGAATCCCATTTTAGGTCATTTATAATCGAAAGATCACCATCGATCACGGCGACAAAAATATCGGCCAAATCGGATTTCAAAAGCGGCAATACTACCTGCGTTTCCGGGTCTCCGAAACGGCAGTTAAATTCCACTACTTTCGGCCCGGAATCGGTCAGCATCAATCCGGCATAGAGAACACCCTTGTACGATCGGCCTTCCTTAGCCATCCCGGAGACTGCCGATTCGAGAATATGCTCCTCGATAAATTTCATGGTGGATTCATCGACAAAATCAACCGGGCAATAAGCACCCATTCCGCCCGTGTTGGGTCCGGTATCGCCTTCACCAATCTGTTTGTGATCCTGAGACGGCAGCATGGTTTTAATGCTTTTGCCGTCTGTAAACGCCATAATCGATAATTCCTGACCCTCAAGGAAAGTCTCGACAACGATTTTTTCGCCTGCCTTGCCGAACATTTTCCGGTTCATAATATTCTCGATGGTTTCAATCGCTTCTTCGAGAGTCTGCGCGACGATAGCACCCTTTCCGGCCGCCAACCCGTCAGCCTTGATGACGATGGGGAGCGGCGCCGTTTTTACGAAAGAAATGGCTTCGGCGGCATCGCTAAAAACCTGAAAGGGCGCCGTTGGAATATGGTATTTGCGCATAAATTCTTTGGCAAATGCCTTGGAACTTTCAATTTCCGCCGCTTCTTTGGTCGGCCCGAAAATACGCAGTTTTCTTTTTTCAAACTCGTTAACAATACCCATAGAGAGAGGAACTTCCGGTCCGACGACGGTCAGGTCAATGCGGTTTTTGTACGCGAGGTCGGCCAAACCTTTGATATTGTCAGCCTTGATGTTGATCGTTTGTGATATCAGATCGATTCCGGCGTTGCCCGGAGCCACAAAGATTTTTTTGACCAGACGTGATTGTTTAAGTTTCCAGGCGAGGGTATGCTCCCGACCGCCCGAACCTACAATTAATATCTTCATTTTTCATATACCTCAAAAATATAAACCTGAATTATAATCAAAATCTTGAGATTTACAATTATTTTTTCGGAAGAAAATGTGATGGTGGCTTGATTTTTATGTCACTTCTTTTAAATCACATATTAAGTTTCTGCTGTTTTTAAACGATAAAAATCCTTGACATCTGAACAAATGTGCAGTAATTTTGTTTGTAGAAAATGAAGATTGTTAAAAACACAGGAGGTGTTATGGTCAGGGAAACATTGACCAGACGTCAGAAGGAGATTTTGAAGTATATCGAGAAGATGATTACCGAGCTGGGCAAGTCGCCAACCATCAGGGAGATAGGGGAAAAATTCGATATCAGTTCGACCAACGGTGTGCGGGCGCATCTGGAGGCATTGATGAAAAAAGGGTATATCCGCCGACAAAGTCTTATTTCACGCGGGATCGAGCTGGTACGAAATCTTTCCGGCCCGGTGGAAAGAGTGCCGCTGGTCGGGGCGGTGCCGGCCGGTGTGCCGATCGATGCCATAGAAAATGTCGAGGGTGAAATTGCCATCGATACCAGTTTTCTTCCGGCCGGGGAGACGTTTACTTTGCGGGTGGAGGGCGATTCGATGCGTGACGCCGGGATTTTTGACGGTGATTATGTTCTTGTGAAAAAACAGAAAAGTGCCAACAGCGGTGAGATCGTGGTGGCGATAATCGGCGAGGAAGCGACGGTGAAGCGGTACTATCCCGAACGAGGTAAAATTCGATTGCAGCCGGAGAATGAATCATTCGAGCCGATCTGGGTCGATAAAAAATCGCCGGAGTTTTCGATTGCCGGTAAAGTGGTCGGTTTGATGCGCCGGATAAAGTGAATTGTAGGGAAGAATTCGAAGTTCTTCGCCTCAGGCGGGGACGAAGTGATCCTGCCATAGTTTATAGAGTGAAGGGAAAATGAAAAAGATACTCGGGTTGGTTTTGGTAATATTGTTAATGCCGATCAGTTTCGAACCGTTGACGGAGATATTGCGGCGGATGGTGTAGGTGGATTGGAGAAATAATGGTGAGTTAATGTATGTGCATCTTAACATTTGGAATATCTTCTGTAAATGGGGGATAAGACATGTTGATTAAGAGGAGTTCCTTTCCCGTGATCGGCGGGTCAACAAAAGACAGCTATTTTGAGGAACAGTTTCCTCGTGATCGGCGAAACAAAGAAAGAATTATTGAGAGAGGCAATCTTTATTAATAACAGGTACCTCCTATGTGATCGGCGGGTCCTCAGACCCGCCGCGCCAAGTCGTAAGACTTGGCGAAAAAAGGATGTAGGATGAAATGACACAAGAAGATAAAAAGAATGAACACTATGGAAGATGCTTATGGTGTGAAGAAGAAACTCAATTGAGCAGAACCCATATTTTTCCAAAAGTACTTGGTGGCTTATATTCGGAGTATCTTACATGTGCAAAATGTAATAGTTATTTGGGGGAAACGGTTGAATCTCAAATTTTAAAGAATTCAATATTTGCCGCGGCTCTTAAGGTACATGGATTAAAAAGTTCTGAAGAAGCATATCGATTTGCTGAAAAGGTGGATGAAAAAACAGGCAATATTATTCATTTCAAAGGGAATGAGGCGATAGTAGTTCCACGCATGTTATCTGAGAATCATTTTAGGGCAGATAAAAAAGATTTAGAAAGATACATTAATAATCAGTTTGTAAAGCTGCAGATAAAGTATCCAGACGAACAAGTGAAAGAAGCGAAGATAAGTACAAATACAACTATTTACGAAATTGGCGAAGATACATTCTCTATAATTATGCAACCTAAGCAGAAATCAATTATATCTTTGCGAGGATTAAACATACTTCCTTCAGCAGGCTTGGTTTGTAAAATTGTATATGAGGTGGCTGGATTAATAGGAATTAACCAGTTGTCAGTATTTAATAGGTTTAAACGGCACTTTATTAAAATTAATAAGAGCCCTGAGAAAAACGAAATTATTTTTAATAAGGTTGTCGGGCAACTAATCCTATGCAATGCAATTCAAGAATTTGGCCAGTTGGGAAACAAGGAAAAACACGATTATGATAATTTCCATAATATTACTTTCTGGATGACGGATAATAATATTCTTTATGTAGAATTATCTTTCTTTGGATATTTAAAGTGCTATATGATAATTGGTCGTATTACTTCTGCTATATCAGTTGAAATTCGCTCTTTGTGTGGTTGGGAGTTGTATTTTAGTTGGAATATACCTTTCGTTGAATCTAAAAGAAAGATAATATCTGAGAACGACGTACAAGATATTATAGGGTCAAACCACAATTTTATTGATGAGATATTCAACAGCTTTGAACAAAAAGATTTGATAGAAGATTAATTTTTAACCGGCAAATCTGGCGATTTGCCGGCGGCGGGTCTGAGGACCCGCCGATCACGACTGAGAGGATTTTCCTTCTTTGTGGTCGGCGGAATAAAGAAAGAATTATTGAGAGAGGCAATCTTTATTAATAACAGGTACCTCCTATGTGATCGGCGGGTCCTCAGACCCGCCGCGCCAAGTCGTAAGACTTGGCGAAAAAAGAAAGATTAGTGGACAATGCCGAAGCGTATTAGGATAAAATCTGACAGTAACATTCATTTTGTTACCTTTGCCGTTTATCAGCATGTGCCGGTGTTCAGGAATTCTGTCTTTGCCGAGGAATTTCTCAATAATCTGCGGTATTATTGCAATAAGAGAAGATGCAAGTTATTCGCCTTTGTGATTATGCCTCACCATGTGCACCTGCTATTGGAATTGCAAAGTCAGGAAAATATTTCGGATTTTATCAGGGATGTGAAAAAATATTTTTCTTATAAGGTGAAAAACTTATTGCTCGGGAAAACGAATTTTAATCCTGAATCATTCAACGCAAAAGGTCGGTTTCAATTTTGGGAGAGAGGTTTTGACGAGGTCACCATTATTACGGAAAAAATGTTTTGGGTGAAATTGAAATATATACACAACAATCCTGTTAAAGAGGGGATTGTTGATAAGGCGGAGGATTATCTTTATTCGTCAGCCGGACGAAAGGATTTTATTTTTTACCGGCAAATCTGCCGATTTGCCGGTAGAGTGTGGAGTTTCGCCGACCACGATTATGGGGGACTGAGAACTGAAAACTGACAACCATTAACTGAAAACCGATGTACCAGGATATGGATGAACAGATCGAGGTGGTGGCGCTTTTCGAAAACCACAAAATGAAACCGGTGCGGTTCCGGTGGAACGGACGGGTTTATAGAGTCAGCGAGGTCACCGGCGACTGGAAAACCGATATCGGCGCCTATAAAGTACACCATTATGCGGTGGTCGATAACGCCTCCAATTTTTTCCAGTTGACCTTCGATGAACGTCAGATAACCTGGATGATAAGCAAAATATGGGTGGAGTAGATCGCACAGTAAACTGGGACCGCGTGATTCTGCATGTCGATATGGATGCCTTTTTCGCGGCTATCGAGATCAGAAATCACCCGCATCTTAAAGGCAAGCAGGTGATTGTCGGAGGGGATGAGAACTTTCGTTCGGTGGTTTCGACCTGTTCGTACGAAGCGAGGAAATATGGGGTGCATTCGGGGATGCCGATGAAAGAGGCGAAAAGGAAATGCCCCGACGCGGTGTACATATCGGGAACATTAAACAGTTACACTTACACCTCGGCGATATTGCAGAGTATATTTGAAAAGTACTCTCCGGTGGTGGAACCGTTTTCGATCGATGAAGTATTTATGGATATCACCGGCTGCCACAAGATATACGGTACGGTCGAAAATCTCGTAACTCTCATGAAGGAGGAAATAAAAAATAGATTGTCGTTGACCTGCTCGGCAGGAATCGCCCCGACGAAATATCTGGCCAAGATGGCGTCGGGAGAAAACAAACCGGATGGCTTGACAATAATCGATTGCGAGGATTTTAAACGTCTTTTTTATCCGCGACAGGTCGATGCCTTGTGGGGTGTGGGGGAATCGACCAAAAAATTACTGGAAAAAATAGGTGTCAGAACGGTTGCCGATCTGGCGACCAGGAAGGAAAAACAACTGCGCGGATATTTCGGAAAAAACGGCGAGGCCCTGTCCCATATTTCTCGAGGGATCGATCATACCGAAGTCTATTCCTATGAAAATCGTCCGCACGATAAATCGATGTCGCATGAAACAACGCTTGCGGTTGATATATCCGAAATCGATAAAATTTATGCGACATTACTCTGGCTATCCGATAAAGTCGCTATGCGACTTCGAAAAGACAATTATCACGGGCGAACAGTATCTGTAAAAGTGCGCTCTTCGGATTTTAATACCATTACTCGCGATAAGACATTGTTCCGTCCTACCGACCAATCGAAAGTAATATATGAGACAGCAAAAAAGCTGGTCCCTCGTGAGTATGGACTGAAAATTAAAATCAGATTACTGGGTGTAAGAGTATCTCATCTTGAGAAAAAACACACAAACCTGCAGCTTAGTTTGATTGAAGACAAATCATACAAAAAATTATGTGCCGGAAGCGTTGCTGTGGATAAAATCCGCGATCGTTACGGGAGTTCCTCTATAAAACTGGCTGGTACAAGGCTGTAAGACAGATAAATCACCCCTAATCTGTCCTGTTTTAATAGTACTTTGCCGGTTGACTTCTCTTTTCGATTTATTATCTTTATTGTGTGAACAATATAAACCAATAAGGCAGGTTTTTATATGAGTAACGAAGATTTGACCATTGAGACATTGAAGGCCTCTCCGGAAAACTGGCCGGTGGCCGATCATATTATGAAGATGGGTATGTCGATAATCCGGGAGATTTTAAAAATTTCCTCCCGGCCCGGTGTTATTTCTCTTGCCGGCGGTTATCCTTCCGCCGATATGTTTCCCCTGGAAGATTTAAGAAAAGCATCACAGGCGGCTATCGATGAGTTCCAATCGGCTTCTATGCAATACTCCTTGTCTATGGGTATTCCGCAGCTTCGTAAGGCGGTCGCGAAACGTGAAACCGCTCTCGGTTCGCCGACCACAATGGAAAATATATTGATTACCTCCGGTTCGCAGCAGGGGATTGAAATCTGCGGTCGGGCTTTTATTAATCCGGGTGATTATATTATCACCGAATATCCCACTTATGTCGGCGCACTGCAGGCCTTTAATCTATATCAGGCCAGGTATGCCGGAATCGAGATGGATAGCGACGGAATGATGGTCGATAAAGTGGAAGCTGCTATCAAGAAGTATCACCCCAGAATGATTTACACTGTCTCCACGTTCCAAAATCCGACCGGTATCACTATGTCCGAAGAGCGGAAGCGCGCCTTGATCGACGTTGCCGTCAAGTACGGGATTCCGATTGTTGATGATAATCCGTATGGCGAAATCAGGTTTGCCGGTGAACATATCCCGACGATGAAGGATATCGGCGGCGAAGCGGTTATCTCACTGGGGACTTTTTCCAAAATTATTGCACCGGGTCTGCGGGTGGCCTGGATGAATGCTTCGGAGAAAATAATTACGACTTTCGAGAAGATCAAACAGTGCGTCGATTTGCACGCTAATACTTTTACGCAGTATATCGTTTATGAGTACATGAAGACAGGAAAACTCGGACCGCACATAAAGGAGTTGGTCAAAGTATACGGCGAAAAGCGTAACCATATGCTGAAAGAAATGGATGCTAATTTCCCGAAGGAACTGAAATGGACGCGGCCGCAGGGCGGTTTATTCTTATGGGGGGAATTGCCAAAAACGATGTCGGCCTCGAAACTTATAGATAAGGCGGTCGAGGAAAAGGTGACTTACGTTTACGGGCATCCGTTTTTCCCGGACGGCAAGGGTGACAACACGTTCCGATTGAATTTTTCGATGGCAACGCCGGAGCAAATTTCTCAAGCGATACGGGGTCTTGGAAAAGTATTTAAAGAAAATCTGGCGTGACAAATCAATTCAGATGATTATCCCGGCCCCGCCGGATGGCGGGGCTTTTTTCTTTACTTTGAATAATGTAAGTATATTTTGACGATATGAAGAAGATCAAATTCGCCAAATATCACGCCCTCGGTAATGATTTTATAATCGTCGATATCCAAAAAAGAAGGAATAAAGTATTTGATTTTAATCATCTTGCCGGGAAAATATGTAATCGAAATTTCGGTATCGGCGCCGACGGCATTCTCATAGTGACCGGAAGCCGAAAAGCCGACTGCTGTATTGATTTGTTTAACTCCGACGGGAGCTGGGCGGAAAAATCAGGCAATGGTCTAAGAATAGTTGCCGCTTATTACTTCTCTCATTACACGCGCAAAAGGAATCTGACTTTCGAGATAAATAATGAAATATCGGATGCGAAAATTATGAAATCGTCGCCCGCTGGATATTCGATAAGAGTTTCCCTTGGTAAACCGGTCTTCGATACAAAGCTGGTCCCGATGAAATCGAAATCGAAATTTCATATTAACGAGCCGATAAAAATCGAGGGAAAGAATTTCCCGGTAACATCGTTGTCGGTTGGCAATCCACATACGGTCCTGTTTGTCGACGGCTTCGATTTCGATTGGCAGGGATTGGGATATATAATTGAAAATTGCAGGTATTATCCGCATCGAACCAATGTTGAATTCGCCAAAATTGTCAACCGCTCGAAGGTGATATTGAATGATTGGGAGCGTGGCGCCGGGGCGACCGGATCATCAGGAACCGGTGCGGCTGCAGTAGTTGTTGCCGGAGTCGTTAACGGTTTGCTTAATAGAGAAACCGAAGTGGTTTTCCCGGCCGGTTCACTTTTAGTCGACTGGTCGGAAAGAGACGACACTATTTATTTAACCGGCCCGGTTGAATTCGTATGCAATGGCGAGTACGAATATAATCCCGATTAGTTAAATCGAATATTCCAAAATTATTGCAGCGCAGGGCCAGGCACAGTGCGATCATTTTATGAAAAATCGACGAGCATCCTGATAGAGTATTATCATAATCTGAAACGCTTTTCGAGAAACATCCGTCTATATCTGGCGGCGTCATTTTTGATTGGCCTGACCTTCTCGGCATATATGCTTCTTCTGAACTTGTATCTTCGTGAACAGGGGGCCACCGAGTCATTCATCGGAACTGTTTTATCGGCCGGCGCGGTAGGAACTGCTTTGATATCGCTGCCGGCCGCTTTTCTACTCAGGCGCATTAAACTAAAAAAAATACTCTTAAGCAGCACCATTGTATACGCCGTTTCATTCCTGTTTTTGGTCTGGCTGCCGGTTTCGAATATATTGATTGTTGTATCATTTATTGCCGGCATTTCTTTAACATTTTACCGCGTGGCCGCGGCGCCGTTTTTTATGCGTAACTCGACGAAAAAAGAACGAACATACATTTTCTCATTATCATTCGGTGTTTCGCTTCTGGCCAGCGTTTTCGGTTCGGTTCTTTTCGGCTGGATGGTGACCGCATTATCCGGTGTTGTCGGGGGAATGGTCATTGCTTACCGCTGGACATTTGTGGTCAGTATTGCTCTGGGTTTGATTTCATTAATACCGTTTGCGTTGATTCAGCCGACCGGGCCGGGCCGCGAAGACAAAAAAGCAACTTTTTCTCTGGATTTAATAAAAAGGCAATCGAAGTTATATTTAAAATTATTTATTCCTTTCTTTATCGTCGGCACGGGGGCAGGTCTTATTATACCGTTTTTGAATTTATATTTCAGGGATAGATTCGATCAGCCGCCGGATAAAATCGGCCTATTTTATACGGCGGTTAACGCAACCATGCTTTTGGGAATTCTGGCTGGCCCGGTTTTGGCCAAAAGGATGGGGATGGTTAGAACGCTAGTTTCGACACAGCTTATATCGATTCCGTTTATGGTTGTGCTGGCATATACCTATTCGCTTCCACTGGCATTTACGGCTTTTCTGATTCGCGGGGCATTAATGAATCTGGGTCAGCCGATTGGGACCAATTTCAGTATGGAGATGGTCGGCAAATCGGAACACGCGCTGGTAAATGCCCTGTTGATGCTGGCCTGGACATCGTCGTGGATGATCTCGACGGTTATCGGTGGGCGGCTTATCGAAAAATATGGCTATACTTTGCCCTTAATGATTACGGTCGGTCTTTACATATTGTCTTCAATTTTATATTATATCTTCTTTAGGAACTCGGAGTTAAAAACGAGCGAAGGATATAACATTGGGGTTTCTTTTAAGTGAAAGAGTTCATGCTTATTAAAGAGGAGTTGACGCGGCAGTTGCATCAAACGATTCAGGAACTGTATCCGGAAGGCAATTATGATCCAAATCTGATAGATAAAATTCTTTTCGAATCGGAACCGGGAAAGCTGTTTACGTTTCCGGCGAAGGAATTTGCTGAATCAGGTAATCTTCATGCTGACGATTTTATCAATAAATTGTATCTGGAATTGGGAATTGAGTTTGAAAAGAACCTCCATGACAAATTCCTCTTTAAGATGACCCGAGACGAGAATACAATTTATTTTACGGCGGTCAAGGGTAATTCGGATGGTTAAAGACAGATTTAAATATGAGATTGCGGAAATCACGGCAGGTGCTTTCGCTACGATAGCTTTGGTTTTTCCGGAAATCAAAGAGTCTTTTCCTGATTACATTATTCCGAAAAATATTTATGATAGACTTGAGGTCCCTAAAAATCCTGAAATGGGAAATTATGCCTTGCCTCTTTTTGATCTGGCCAAGAGTCTGAAACAAAATCCGACTGACATTAATAATAAACTCGTCATTGCCCAAAATGGACTGATAAAAGATAATGAAGAATATGCACATTTAAGTTTCATCGCCGTCGGGGGATTTAATAATTCTAAAATAAGAGTAGAGACGCTTGCGGAAGCGACTCTTCCGGCCATTCTGGACCATAAGGAAAAATACGGTTCCTCTGATGAAGGTCTGGGGAAGAATATTGTCATTGATTTTTCGTCACCAAATATTGCCAAGCCGTTTGGTGTCGGGCATCTGAGGACGACCGCCATCGGTTTTTCGCTGTATCGAATTTTTGAAAAACTGGGGTATAATTCGGTCGGTATCAATCACCTCGGTGACTGGGGAACGCAGTTCGGGAAAATGATCGTTGCCTTTCGTAACTGGGGCAGTGAGCAGGACCTGAAAAAGGACGCCGTCCAATTTTTGTATGACCTGTATGTTCGTTTTCATCGCGAGGAGGAACGCGATCCTTCGTTATCCGATGATGCCCGGGAGGCTTTCAAAAGACTTGAGCAGGGCGAGCATGAAGAGGCCGAATTGTGGAATAAATTCAAGGATTGTTCTCTGAAAGCATTTAAGAGAACGTACGAAAGACTGGGGATTAAATTTGATTATTTTACGGGCGAGTCGTTTTATAACGATAAAATGGGCGCGATCATTGAACGTCTGAAAAAGGCGGGATTAACCAGAATATCCGAAGATGCACTTATCGTCGATCTGGAAAAATATGATATTCCACCCTGTATTCTCAGCAAAGCCGACGGTGCCACCCTGTATGCCACGCGTGATATCACCGGTGTGTTGTACCGATGGAAGACTTTTAAATTCGAGAAAGCATTGTACGTCGTCGCTTCGGCGCAGCGTGACCATTTTAAGCAAGTATTCAAGGTCGTCGAGTTGCTTGAGGAAGCGGAAAAACTTCCTCGCGACAATCGATGCGCCGATCGGCTCGTGCATGTCGAGTTCGGATGGATAAAATTCAAAGATGTTACGATGTCCACCCGCAGGGGAAATATAATCCCGCTTGACGACGTTCTCGACCGTGCGATTGAGTTAGCGCGCACCAAAATCATTGAGAAAAATCCGGATTTGGAGGAAATCGACAAAACATCGGCGCAGATAGGCATCGGGGCAGTGCTTTTCGCCGATATGTCGACGCGTCGTATGAAAGATGTCAATTTCGATTGGGATGAAGTTCTGAATTTCGAAGGCGAGACCGGTCCGTATCTTCAGTATACACACGCCCGGCTGGCGTCGCTCTTAAAGCATTACGGCAAAGAAATTCCCTCGACGATTGATTATAATTTACTTGATCGGTCTGAAGAGGCCAGGGTGCTCGATCTGCTTTACAAATTTCCTGGTGTAATTTCCGAAGCGGCCAAAACATACGAACCTTATCTAATTGGATCGTACTTACTGACATTGGCTTCGGCTTTTAACAGGGTTTACCAGCGCAAAGATAAACAGGGACGGATTGACAAAATCATTTCTGAAGACGACGAACTCACCGACGCAAGAATAGCATTGGTCTATGCGGTTAAAACAGTGATTAAAGAGGGGCTTTTCCTGATGGGAATCGAGGCCCCGGATGAAATGTAAGACAGGTTTTTGACATGAATGTTGAAATATTTCCTACAAAGAAATTGCCGCCGATTCAATCCATAGATGGTGACTACTGCTATACTCAATCGGCTTTGATCCTGTCAATGATGGCCGATGGTGAAACGGTACTGAAAAATTGTAATAAAAGTATTGATACCGAAAGAACCGTAGATTTTATGCGAAGTCTGGGTTGTTCGGCAGGCATTGAAAATAATGTTGTCAGAATAAATTCTGACGGCAAGCTGATTCTGCCAGATAGCCGGATGATGGTCTATGATGGTGAATTGTATCCATTATCCATAATAATCGGGCTGTTGGCGGGACTCAATAAATCTTTCTCTCTGCAATATTCGAAAAGAATAAATCAGGATATGATTGACCGAATTATCGAAACATTTAACAAAAACGGGATTGATCTTTTTCATGAGGCCGATTCGCGCACGATTATTATTCGCTCCGCGACGGACCTTCCGGTTAAAACAAAATTACATACATCGAATTCTTGTGAAAAAAACAGCCTGCTGATGTTTGGAGTTTCCTCCGGCATTCCCGTAGTGATAAGAGAAATGGCTCCCGCGGCCGCTCATCTGGAATCGGTTGCCGGGCAATTCGGCATTTCTCTGGAGATAAATGAACCGGGCTCGAAATTAATCGAGGACCCCGATGACCCTCGCCGTAAAATCCGCGTCGCGGCTGCCGATTATAGACGAGAACTGGTTCTGTCTCCCGGTACAGAAGTACGCCCGGCTGAACTTAGTGCACCATTTAGTTCGGATACGATCTCATCTTTTCTGACATTGGCCGTTCTCTTGAAAAAAGAAATAATTCTTGATAATGTCTTGCTGAATTCCGAGCGAATGAAATTTCTGGATCATTTGAAAGCGATCGGTTCCGAAGTGATTATTCGGAATAGAAAATCCGAAACCGGATTAAAATTCGGCACGATAACCGTGCATTGCAAAAATATAAAGGCACGGAAATTTGCGGGAGAACATACCTCGGTTTTAATCGATAATGTTCCTTTTATGGCCCTTATGGCCGTCCCCGGTTCGGGGACCACGATTATCAGAGGTGTTAGTGAATTTAATGAGTGGGGTGTCCGGCCACTTCAGGAAATCGCCGAGAATTTCGAAAGGATGGGGGTGAAGTGCGGCATCCTTGAAGATGGACTGATTATTGAAGGAACCGGTGAAGTCAATGGTGCCGACTTCGGTCCTTTTAAAAACCGCAAAATCGCGTTGATATTTTACCTGGCCGCATTGGTCGGACAGGGGGTATCGACATTTTCCGGATTCGAATCAATTAGCGAATATTATCCCGATTTTGCCTCTTTGACGCAGGGCGGTATCGGGAGTCGGACGATTGCACGGAGGGGGGCATAATGGCGAAGTATTCACTGTTTTTTCTGCTAATATTGATATTATTATACCAGGGTTGCGAAAAAAATGAGTACACAAGTGGGGATATACCGACCTTTATTTCAGATTTTGAATCGCGACTTAAGGATCTGAATACGGCCCGCAATCTGGAGTTATGGAAACGTGCCTCCACAGGGGAATCCGATTCACTGGAATATTATGACGGCTTGCTCAAGAAATTATTAGATAATCCCGATTTACTCGATAAAGTTGTTGCGTACCGCAAGATAGTCAGCGGTGATGTCTTAAAAAGAAAATTAGATTTGATGTTTCACTATATTCTGAGAAGCAGAATCGACAGCCAACCCGAAATTAATAATCTGATTGACTCGCTGAATGACGAGCTTGCAAAATTCTATGGGACATTGACGTCGGAAGTGAAGAAGTCGGATTTGACTTATTTCCTGTGCGAATATAGTGAAGACAATATCACGACGAAAAATAAAAAGCTATTTCAGGAAATCGGCAATGGTGTGGCGCGACTGATTCGTCTGAGAAATCTGGCATCAAAACGATTGGGTTACAATTCTTTTTACTCTATAAATGAATTCATCGAATATGGTGACGCCGTCGAATCGGACAGAATTCTGGATCAGCTTGAAGAAAAATCACGCGCTCCATATCAGTCGATTCTGGATTCGTCAGGCGATATGTCATTGAATAATATTGAAGGACTATGTGACTTATTACGACAGCAATCCGATTTGAAAAGTGAATATGGTTACTATTTTGATTTTTCAGAAAAAGACAAATTTAATATAATAGTTAATACTTACAAAAGCGTCGGCTTTGATTTGAATAAATTGCCCATTTATTTTATTAGTCCCGAAAGTACGGTTATTACGGATATCGCCCGTTGCTTTCCGATTAATTGCTCCAATGATATCAGGATCGTAACAAACAGAGCGGGGAGTAGTGAATCCTTTTATTCATTGTTTAATGTTGCGGGATTCGCTATATATTTATCGAATATCAAACAGGACAGCTATCTTTTCCAGGATGATCCGGCCAGCCTGCGGGCCGAAATAATCCAGTCAATATTTGACAATTTAATTTCAACCGAGAAGTGGCGGAATGAGTATCTGAGTTTACCGGATGACTTCGCTTTTCGCTGGCGTCAGGATGCCTACAAATTCAAGGTTATAGATTTAAGGTCAAGACTGCTGATGGCCCGCTTTGAAAAACAGCTATATTTACATAATGCCCTGGAGATCAGGGATATTTTTCGTGAATTATTCGAAAGGATAATGGAGCGCCCTACCTATAATTCTGTTGTCTGGTGGGCGGTTCTGGACGAGTACATTAATCGACCTTTCCATATTCAGCGGAAGCTTATTGCCGGTCTGGCCGCGGCCCAGATATTGGGGTCGACGATGGAAGATGAATCCGGATTCGGAAGTTCACTTTTTAAGTACACCCTCGTTCAAGATTGTTTTGCTCCGGGACACCGATATAGCTGGTATGATATGTTACTGCAGATAACCGGCGAAGATATAAACGTGGACTATTATCTTATGAATCCGGATTCGACAATGGAATCCGACGACTAACCGCGACCGCGATTCTTTATCATGGCCAAAGTCAATAATATTACCGAAGGTCCGATTTATTCCACCATCATTAAGCTGGCCTGGCCGGTACTCGC
>Ga0315537_1001139_pt1 | contig 20885 bp, 21 predicted proteins | sample SalMarSW160270MG_FD_203091 | JGI IMG/M metagenome (GOLD analysis project Ga0315537, IMG submission 203091) | Salt marsh sediment microbial communities from the Plum Island Ecosystem LTER, Massachusetts, United States - Salt Marsh Sediment SW1602-70 ...
AACCTATAAATACGGAGCTTCCAATCGCACATATGCCTATAAATAGGATAAAAACAACTATTTGGTCCACAATAGACTCTTTTGTAACCATTGAATAACTTTGCTTGACAGCATCAATGAGGCCCAGATTTCTGTCTGTCATCAGCGGCAGCATGTAAATGCAGCAGAATGAGACCGCAAGCAAAAACGCTACTCCGGGCAGGAAAAGAAGCATCATTCCGATCAGGGTTATAATGAAGACAACAATACCGAAGCATAACAGAGGCAAAAAAAGTCGCATTTGTGAAAAAATATCTTGAACCTTGGGCTCGCGTCTTTCTCTTACCAACAGGAGAATGGAATGCATATAGCCGGCCATTGTTACCGGCGCCAGGATACCCAAGGTAATGATGCTTATGGCAATCATGGCAAGAGTCATGAATATTAGTGGCGCAATGTACTGCAGTGTCATTTTCCAGGCGCTTTCGAGATGATATTTAAAATCCATCGATGTCTCCTCCAAAAAGTTGTCAATTATTACCTCACAGATCAAAGCCTCCGACTCGTACAAAATTGAGGTAATATAAAGTTACGTGAAAAACATATAATCAACAAGACCTTCCAAGTCAAGCCTTCAGCTCAAAAACAATTTTATTGGATATGCAGAAGTGGTTAATATTTTCTTGACACACTGAAACCATTTCGCCATACTTTGGCATCTTAACAGCAAGTTTTTTCAATATATTTGATTTATGTTTATTTAATATCAAGGGGTTGTCTTGAAACATCGTCACTTCTCAATAAATTATGAAGCCGGGTCAATAGCATCAAGGAATACACCAGAACTTATTGAGAAATTACGAAACATCATCTGATGTCGACAAGTTATAAAAATGATAAAACATTCACCATCCGGGAAATAATCGCGGCTATCCTGGAGGAGAATAGGTCCTTGGTGCAACGGCTGAGTGATAAGGCCGCACAAGATTTTATACAGAAGATCTTGGATGCTAAATCCATTTTTTTCTCCGCTCAAGGAAGAGCCGGTTTTATCCTTCGCTGTTTTTGTATGCGCCTGATGCATCTGGGCTTTTCTGTGTATTTTTGCGGTGAAACCATTACTCCGGCCATTACCTGCGATGATTTGCTCATTGTCTTGAGCGGATCCGGAGAGACGCCGTCGACGTTAGAATCGGTAAAGAGTGCTAAAAAATACCACGCCAAAACCTACGGGATTCTGGGAAATATGGAATCCAGAGTCGCCTCGCTTGTTGATATGAGCATCCATATTCCCGGAACCACCAAGCTTTGCCGTGAAGGTGAGCCCCATTCATTGCAAATGGCCGGCTCCCTGTTTGAACAATCTGCCTTTCTTTTCTTAGAGGCGATCGTGCTGGAAATTTATCAGAAAAGAAAAAAAGATGTGGGCAGCCTTTCATCACGCCATACCGTCATTGAATAAAGGAGGAAATATGAAACCAGTTCTGCAGTTGGCATTAGATTTTGTAGATTTGAAACGGGCGCTGAAAAACGCCCAGGCCGGCATTGCCGGCGGGGTTGACTGGCTTGAGGCAGGTACGCCGCTCATCAAGAGCGAAGGCCTCCATGCCGTACGGGAGCTGCGAAGACTTTTCCCTGACAGAACCATTGTGGCGGATATGAAGATCATGGATGCCGGTCGAACCGAGGTTGAAACTGCAGCCAAAGCCGGTGCGAATATCGTGGATGTGCTTGGCGCATCCAGCGATGCGACCATTCGGGAGTGCATCCAGGCAGGCAAGAACTATGGCGCCAAAATAGTCGTCGATATGATAGCGGTTAAAGATGTGGTGTCAAGAGCCAAATTCGCTGAAGATTTAGGCGCGGACATTGTAACGGTCCATTGTGCCATTGACGAACAAATGGAAGGAAAAGATCCTTTCGAAATTTTACGACAGGTCAGCCAGGCATTGACAATTCCGGTGGGAGTGGCCGGGGGCATCAATTCCGAAACCGCCGCCAAAGCGGTGGAGGCCGGCGCTTCTATCGTCATTGTCGGTGGGGCCATCAGCAAAGCCATGGACCCTGAACAGGCATCCAGAGAAATCCGCAGGGGAATCGATACCGGTGAGAGCATCAGTACCACCCTTTTTAAGAGAAAGGGAGAGGAGCAAATAAAGGAAATGCTGGAACTGGTATCGTCGGCCAATCTTTCCGATGCCCTGCACCGGGGCGGAGTTTTGCAAGGAATTCGGCCGCTTTTTCCCGGCATCCGAATGGTGGGCCGTGCGGTTACCGTAAGAACGTATCCGGGAGATTGGTCTAAACCGGTCCAGGCCATTGATGTGGCCGAACCCGGTGATGTTATCGTCATTGACGCCGGTGGAGCGGGGCCTGCCCTCTGGGGAGAACTGGCAACCCATTCGGCAGTGCAAAAGGGTCTGGCCGGGGTGGTCATTGACGGCGCCCTGAGAGACAGTCCGGAAATCATAAAGATGCAATTTCCGGCTTTCAGCAGACTTGTCATGCCCAATGCGGGAGAGCCCAAAGGATTCGGAGAGATCGGAGTTCCGGTTACGGTGGGTAATATGCACATAGAACCCGGAGACTGGTTGTTGGGTGACTATGATGGGGTTGTGGTACTGCCGCGCGCCATGGCAGTGGAGTATGCCAACCGGAGTATGGACGTGCTTGAGAAGGAAAATCGCATCCGGGAAGAAATCAAGGAAGGGAGCACCCTGAGCAAGGTCACCGAACTTTTGCGCTGGGACAAAAAATAACGGATGATACAGTTAATCAGGGGATTTAAAGATATCCTTCCCGGGGAAGTAGAACTCTGGCAGTATATGGAAAAAATCGCCAGGTCTATTTTTGAAGATTTCGGTTTTAAGGAAATTCGTATTCCCATTATGGAACGTACGGAACTGTTTGCCAGGAGCATTGGTGAAGATACCGATATTGTGGAAAAAGAAATGTATACCTTCCCGGATAGAAAAGGGAGTCTTATCACCCTGCGACCGGAGGCAACGGCATCTGTTTGTCGTTCCTATATCCAGCATAAACTGTATTCAACAGATCCGGTTCAAAAATATTATACCATCGGCCCCATGTTTCGGCGGGAAAGGCCCCAAAAGGGGAGGTACCGGCAGTTTTACCAGCTCAATGCCGAAATTTTCGGGGTGGATTCCCCGCTGGTTGATGTTGAGCTGATCTTTCTGTTGGTAACCTTATTTTCAAGACTGTCTGTTTCCGATGTTGAATTACATATCAATTCGCTGGGGTGTCCGGAATGCCGCCCAACGTTCACAGCCGTACTTTCCGATTTTCTGACATCTTCCAGCGGAGATCTTTGCTTAGACTGTGTCCGGCGAAAAGACCGGAATCCCTTACGGGTGCTCGACTGCAAAGTGCCCGCCTGCAAAGAGACCATGGCGCATGCACCGTCTATTCCGGATTATTTATGTCCGGCATGCCGCCAACACTTTGAAACCGTTAAGACAGCCCTTGGCGCAATGAACGTCCCGTTTACCATCGATAAAAGGCTGGTCCGGGGCCTTGACTATTATACCCGAACCACTTTTGAAATTCAGACCGGATCATTAGGCGCCCAGAGTGCTGTGGCGGGCGGCGGCAGATACGACGGCCTGGTTAAGGCCCTTGGCGGTCCCGATACGCCGGCAACCGGTTTTGCCGTCGGTTTTGACCGGTTGGCGGAAATTACAGGACTGAATCGTAATGATTTTATCAAAACGCCGGATATTTATTTGGCGGCACTGGGTGAAAAAAGCCTGTCCCTTGCCTTTGAATGGAAATCCGCGTTATGCCTTATGGGGATTAAAACCGAGATGGATTTTGGCGGTAAAAGTTTAAAAAGCCAGATGAAACGGGCAGACCGTCTGGGTGCAACACATGTTTTGATCGTCGGCGATAATGAGATTAAACAAGGATCGGTTATCTTGCGCAATATGACCACCAAAGAACAGGTAACAATTCCCATCGAACATGTTGTGGAAAATATAAAAGCAAAATTAACGAAATAAGAAATTAAGTGTTAAACCCGTCTTTGGCGAGGACAATTTTCTTCTCGCCACAAAGGCACTAAGACACTAAGAAAGAATAAAAAAATAAAATCTTTCGTGTCTTAGTGTCTTTGTGGCAAATATTTTTGGTTCCGGTTTATACGGGTTAGGTTGAAAGGAGCTAATTCATTGTCGGATAAACTTGGAGATATGAGAAAAACACATACCTGCTGTGAACTTGGAGCAGATGATGTAGGTACGGAAGTGGTGCTCATGGGTTGGGTGCAGCGCCGAAGGGATCACGGCGGAGTGATTTTCGTGGACCTGCGCGACAGGGATGGAATTACGCAGGTTGTTTTCAACCCCGAAGTCAGCCCTGAAGTCCATGAAAAAGCCCGTGCCATTCGAAGTGAATATGTGATTGGCGTTCGGGGGAACGTGGAAAAAAGACTGCAAGGCATGACCAATCCCAAATTGAAAACCGGTGAGATAGAAGTTTTTGCCACGGAACTTAAAATATTCAATGCAGCCGAAACCCCGCCGTTTATGGTTGAGGACAACCTGGATGTTTCGGAAAATATTCGGCTGAAATTTCGTCACATCGACTTGCGGCGGCCACTTATGCAAAAAAATATCCTCAAAAGGCACGCGGCGGCCGCTTCCATCAGACAATATTTAAACTCTCTCGGGTTTATCGATATTGAAACGCCGGTGCTGACCCGAAGCACACCCGAAGGCGCAAGGGACTATCTGGTGCCCAGCCGGGTGAACCCGGGTCTTTTTTACGCCCTGCCCCAGTCGCCCCAGATCTTTAAACAACTGCTGATGATATCCGGGTTTGACCGGTACTATCAAATTGTAAAGTGTTTCAGGGACGAAGACCTCAGAGCGGACCGCCAGCCCGAGTTTACCCAGATCGACATGGAAATGTCTTTCGTCGGAGAAGACGATGTGATGGACATTACAGAAAACATGACGGTCAAGCTATTCAAGGATGCTCTGGAGGTGGACCTTAACACCCCCTTTGAGCGCCTTTCCTATGATGATGCGGTTGGCCGTTTCGGGCTGGACAAGCCCGATATTCGGTTTGCACTGGAACTCGTGGATGTTTCGGACATTGTGCAGGACGCGGGTTTCAAACTTTTTTCTGATGTGGTTAAAAAGGGGGGAATCGTCAAGGCGCTGAATGCCAAAGGGTGCATCAATTTTACACGTAAAGAGATAGACGATTTGACCGAATTTGTCTCCATTTACAGAGCCAAAGGTCTGGCATGGATCAAGGTTCGTGAAGATTCCTGGCAATCTCCCATTGCAAAATTCTTCACCGATGATGAAAAACAGGCGCTTGCAAAGGGTATTGATATGCAGCCCGGCGATTTGGTATTTTTTGTGGCCGATCAGCCCAAAATTGCCAACGAGGCCCTGGGACACCTTCGAAACTTTCTGGGAAAGAAACTGGGCATGATAGATGAAGACACATTCCGTTTTGTCTGGATTACCCGGTTCCCATTGCTGGAATTTGATGAAAACGAAAAACGGAACCAGGCGTTGCATCATCCCTTTACGGCACCTCTGGACGAGGATTATGACCTTCTGGAGAAGGACCCGCTTTCCGTCAGATCAAAGGCGTATGACCTTGTGTTAAACGGTTCGGAGATCGGCGGAGGGAGCATCCGTATTCATGAAAGAAAATTACAGGAAAGGGTGTTTGCAGCACTGGGAATGGATCGGGCAACCTATGAGGAAAAATTCGGATTTTTGCTTTCGGCTCTGGACTCCGGAGCCCCGCCCCACGGCGGGATCGCCATGGGTTTTGACCGACTGGTAATGATTTTGTGCGCACAGCCTTCCATCCGGGACGTGATCGCCTTCCCAAAAACCCAGAAAGCGGCCTGCCTTCTGACCAATGCTCCTGCTCAAGCAGGCAAAGCCCAGCTCGATGAACTTAATTTAAGAATAAAAAAGTTTTAAATGAAAACCATAAAAATCATATACACTCTACTTTACTCATGAGTAAAATCGTGTTCTATAGATTTTACCAGGTCCATACCGGCAGTAAGGATAAGAAAAAAAGGAATAAGAGTGCTGCCTGCTCACAAATTTTGTAAAGAACTCCTTTTGCCTTAGGGCCTGCAAACAACATCCGGGTTATACATTCTAATTTAACGTCTCGGAAATTCTACACTACTATTCAAAAGAATAAGGTTTTGAGGCTTAAACATTTAAAATGTGTAAACCCTTTATTTTTTGTTGTTATTTTAATATAGTAGGACTTAGGCGTGTTTTTAGAATATTAGAAATGAGAATAAAACACTGGAGATGAATAATATGGGAAGTTTGAAACAAGAGGCACTTAACGCCATTTCTAAGATGCCTGATACGGTGAATGTTGATGAGATTATGTACAGACTTTATGTGATTGACAAAGTGAGAAAAGGCAGGGAAGCGGTTTGGCAGGGTAATGTCATTTCTGTAGAAGAATTAAAGGAAGAAATGAAATCATGGTAACATGGTCAGTTCGGGCAAAGAACGACTTAAAGCAGATTTACGATTACATTGCTAAGGATTCAAAATATTATGCAAAAAATGTTGCACAAGATATTGTTTCGAAAACCGAAGAATTAAATGAGTTTCCAGAAATGGGTAGAGTCGTTCCAGAAATAGGCGATGATAAAATCAGAGAATTAATCGTATATTCGTATCGGATTATTTATGAAATTACACCTGATGCCATAGCAGTCCTTGCCATCATTCATGGTAAACGAGATTTTTCTTCGTTGGATAGAAATGATTTAAATCCATAGCGCCCCACCTTTGTTTTAGTGTCTTTTTAAAAAAACTCAAAAACATAAATCCGTATCATAAATCCTGTCTGCCCTGCTGTGTCCAGTAAAATGAATTTCCCTATTTCATCGGGAAACCTCCGAAAGATGGTACCGGGGAGGCTAATTTAAACAATCTGTGTCTACTTGTGTTCATCCGATGTCAGCGGCTGGTTGATGGCGAGAAAGTCGTAATATTGGTATTCACTCATTGAAGCTTACCTTTCAGGCCCTCCTGGCCCGGAACGTGGAATCGTCTCCCAGATGCATAAAGATTCGGCCATACAGCTCACCCTCTTCGAGCACGGCCCATCCCCGACCGCTCGCGGAATCCATCTCGTCTTGTCCCTCCCAAGAAAATTCGATTCCCTCTCTCCCGTCAACGGTTTCAATACGGCAAACCATATCTCCCTGGACCAACCCAAACTGAAAATGTCCGGTGCCGTCTTTCTTGAACGTAAAGTGTCCCTGAATTTCCATATTGACGTACTCCTGGTCCCATGCCTCCATCTCAACAATGAACCAGGTACCGATAAACGGATTGATTTTTGTCTTCATCGATTGCATCGCACAAACCCAGCTATCACCGACTGGAATTTCATTTTTTTAGTTCAGCCTTTATACTTTGATATTGATCCGGATATTTCCTTTCGAGCACACTGATAATCCCTCTGGAATTCACCTGGATAGTAAACTCATCCGTCGCCAACCCAAGGGCTCTTGTACACTGAGAACTTACGGTATTATATCTTACGTCGAGCTTTTTTGCTATCTGGCGAAATGCTTCCCGATGATCCTGCCCACTCCACATCAATTTGATGACAGGTATCAAATAATCCTCTAAATTACTATTTCCTTTGCTGCCCAAAGGTTTTTCATAATTCGGAGGTTTTCGGTAAGAAGACCGACCGGTTTGGGACGCTCTATCTTTTTTGTCGGGTTTTTGAGGCGTTTTCGATGATGTCAAACCAAGTATTCTGGCCAGAAATTGATCATTCAATGATAGTAATTCTTTGTGAATTTCATAGGTTGAAAACAATTTTAGTTTCAATTGTTTTAATTCTTCGGGAACAGGAAGGCCTTGTCTTTTCAAACGCTCTATTGAAGCTTCTATCTCTTTAACTTGGCGTAAGGAAACGGCTTTTCGTGGATCAGCGATTTCCGTTTCAAATAACTTTATGATGTCTTTAACCTCAGAAATAACCCGCTCTATTCGCAGTTTCAAGTCATCAAGATTACCCATCAGTCAATTCTCCACAACGATTTGGTATCTAATAGTTTTTAAAGAACGCCTCCGCCGTGAATTTTACGAACTCCTCGATTTTTTCCGGACTTCGGGCAATCACCTGCCAAGGTTCCAATCGTGCAATCTCGGTCTGCAAGTCTTTTGCCGTTTTGGTGCTGCACCCCAGGATGTCTTGGACTGATCCAGCCGCAACGCCTTCGCATTGAAAAATAAATGCAAACTCAAGAAGTTCCTGGAAATTGAAAAATTTTTGCTGGTAATCGTTGGGGGATTGGCTGGCAAAGAACACCACGATGCCTTTGGAACGACCTTCACGGATGATTCGCTGTAAAAACATATTTTTCTGGCTCAGATAGTTATGGGCCTCGTCAATTACAAGTATGGTTCGTATGGTTCGACGCCCTTCTTTGATCGGACTGTCGGGCAGAAGTGCCATTTCCTTATAGAGCCGCTCAATGACCAGATAGGCGACAAGCTCCTTTAAGACGGGCATGGCATGTACATCAATTAGTATCGTCCGGCTGGAAAGCCGGTCGATGGGAGGGATATCATTTCCGTGTCGCCAAAAAAGATCGAAATCCGCCAAATCCCTTAGCACCTCGATAAGGCTGTCATCCCTTTTATTATCCTCCTCGTACATCGCTGAAACTATTTGATACACATCATGGAAATCCGGATAGGGTGCCGCGGTATCGGCCCGCTGGGCATATGCGGCCCGAATCGCCTCGGTCAGCGCGCCTTTTTGCACCACACCTAATTTGCTATTTATGGATGCGAAGCTCTCGGCCTTTTCCCTGGCCGAGACATTGACGGTTTGCTCATCATAAACCGGTAAAACGAAGGGGTTGATGGGCAGGCTTTGCCCGCCTTGGAGCAACCGGAAGGGATGAACCTTAGCAACATCCAGGAAACGCTCATTATCGACCACATCGCCTTTGTAATCAAAATAGATGAAATTGGTTTGAAAATTCGACTGCAGGCGAATATCCGCCAAAATTTTTAAAATGAACTGCGTCTTCCCCGTGCCCGGTTTACCCATGATGGCCAAGTGCGAGTTGGCATGTTTGGCGGTATTGTTGATCTCCAGGATGAGTTCATTACGCTGTAGAAGGGTTCGGCCGATAAAGATATCCAGACCGTGTCCGGCTGTTTCCCTACGGCCTCCGAACTCGACCTCATCCACCAGACGCATCAAAAGATTGTCTGCGTCGCGCCCGCACTCCTGAAATATTTGGCCCAGCAGCGCCGCTCCGCTGTCAATGTGATTTTTCGCGATGGATCTATTAGAAAAAAACTCGTCTTCGCTGATATCGCGCTTTTGGTAGACATGGCGGATCAACGCCCTCATAAACACTTCATCTTCGCCGACAAAGGTGGGCCGTTTCATCTCCGCACCTGTAAAGCTCGGGCTCGGGACAACGGCCGGGCCTTCCTTCGATAGGGACAAAGCAAAGGCCATGCGGGCCAATGTTGCTTTTTCCAGTTTGGTTTCAAAACGCAGGGCGCTGAGCACCTCGAGTGCCGCTTCCAACGAGGATTTCAGCCGCACCTCTGAATGATCGTCAGCGGCAATAGCCTGGATTTTTTCCCCATCAAAAAAGAAAAATTGGGTGATGCCCGGCGGAATCATCGAACGGATGAAATCCTGCCAGATCTCCTGATTCTGAACCGATACCGTCCTTGCGCTTGGGTTTTTTGCATTCGACAATGATCTTGGGTGTCTCTTTGGTGGTGTCGGTGTAAACGATGATGTCAGCGGCTTTGGTACCCACTTTGGTGCCGAACTGAACGCTCTGTTCCAGATCGATCTCGTCTGCCTGGTAACCGTATTGGTGGATCAGCTTGTATACCCAAAGCTGCCGGACAATCTCTTCAGGGGCCGATTTGCCGCCTTCCACATGGACCTGGACCTCTTCTTTGCCTGAAGAAAAGGGGACAAAGCTCTTCAGGTAATACTCAGTCTTGCCTGCATCGCGGCCGGTTTCAACGGTTTTCGGGTAAATCGAAAGGATTTCGTGAAAGGGCTTTCCCAGCGTTTCAAATTCGGTGAGTTCGTATTTTATGCCCGGCTCTTTAAAAATGCGGTCAATGAGTTCCTTGGTCATTTTTGTTGTCATCGTATCTTCTCCGGAACCTTCTTTTTATTTTGCTCATTCGGTAACTGTTATAGTGTATCCTGACGAATAAGCTCGCCGAGAAGATCGCTGCCCCAATCCCCCATGCTGCGAAGCAGTTCCTCGATCTGCTTCAGCGCCAACGGCGATGGCTTGGATCGGCCATTTTCCCAGCGGTTGATGGTCGGGAAGGTCACTCCGAGCTTGGCTGCAAATTTCTCTTGAGTGAGCCCGGTTCGTTTCCGAAGCTCACGGACCAATTGGGGAATGTCTGCATGACGATTCAATGCTTATCTCCTTTCAGATCTAAAATAGGCCTGAACGAATCGGAATTCATAATATGCGACCCATCAGATGATATATCATACGATAAAGAACGGTAATGTCAAGTGCTTTTGTGTTGCGAGAAATAGTTGTGTTTTCAGAAAATTAGGTCAGATATTTCATACCCATAAGCGGTTCATTGGTAAGGCATTCAAAGGTGCAACCGTAGTTTGTCTATTACAACCTATTGATATCGAAGTTAATTTTATACATTCTATCAGATTTTGGAGAATCTTTACACATAAATCCACACACACGAGATCGAGCTTTTCCTTTTTCTTTGACAAAAAAAAGAGTAAGAAATTAAATAAAGATCATCAGCGAAAAGTCGATTTTTAGGAACTCCAATGAATCCATGGATAAAATATCAGAAATAAACTTCCGATTAGCAAAAGCCGAAAAAGAATTGTCTGAACTTGAAGCAAAAAAAGAACAACTGCTTCAATATTTGGATCAGTTATGGGAGAAACGGTATCATCTTCTTAATAATGAAATAGATGAACCCGCTCCATCGGATTTCCTAATTACAGAACTTTCGTCGGAGCAAGAAAAAATTGCTTTATTCCGTTCTCTCTTTCGAGGAAGGGAAGATGTATTTCCGAAGCGGTTTGAAAGCAAGCCATTCAGCGGCCGTTCCACCACAAAGTGTTTATCCGTAAAACGAAATTCAGTCTACCTACTGAACTTCTGAATAAGGAAACGCTTCAAATCCATGAAATCTATAATGCGATGATCGAATATGAAGAGCGCAATCAAATGATTGTTACAGATGTGATCAATGCCATTAGCCGAAAGCGATCCCCTATAGTATTAACAGAAAGAATCCGTCATCTTTAGAAACTGGCTTCTATGCTTTCCCCGCATACTCGAAACCTCTTGATTCTGAGATGCGGCATGGGGGAAAAGCAGCGCCGTATAGTAACAGAAAAACTCCAATCGATTCAGGATGACGAAGAACGGTTGATTATCTCAACCGGTCGTTATCTGGGCGAAGGATTTGATGATAGCCGATTGGATACGCTTTTTCTGACTCTCCCGGTATCATGGAAAGGGACGATAGCGCAGTATGCGGGCAGGCTGCATCGTCTGTATGAAATGAAAAATGAGGTCTTAATTTTTGATTATTCAGACCTTGAGTTGCCCATGTTGGAAAAAATGCATAAAAAAAGACTTTCTGGATATCGGTCGATCGGATATGAAATAGATGATAGTATCATAATGTAACTTGTTGTGAGATCTTAATGCATTAAAGATATCATTTGTTTGTAAAATTCATTCTGCGTAATGATTTTAAGAGTGCTGTCTGGACGAAAAACGAAAAAAAAAGCTCGACAAAAATTGCTTAATCCCTTGATTTGCTTGGCTACCCAGCACGAACTCCCTTCGGCTTCGCGAACTTGTCCTGAACCTATCTGAAGGAGGGTAAACTCGCCTTGGATTTTTGGATATGCGATAGTTTCTTTTCGTGACTGGACACCATCCTTTAATTTGATGCTCTCTTTTCGCCGCATCATTTTTGTTTTTGTAAGCTTCGGAGTAAAGTAGGCTTGGCTTTACACCCGAAGGCGTCATGTTTCCCATATCGGCATCCATGCTGAAAAACCCTGTGATGAGACTAAGAGGGCTATCCAGGAGATTGTGGATATGCCCGACCGGCAGATCGACCTCTTTATTCGCTTCTGGTTGCAAAACAACGGTCGGCTCTCCAGACGGAAACGCGCAAGCCACTTCGGCTTTCTGTCGGATGAAAAGAAACTGCTCGCATGGAACAGGCCGTTCAATCCTTATATGGAAACAAGTCAACCCAAACCAGCGGTCGATTTTTTTATTTGTAAACATGCCCGTTTTTGCTTCAACAAATTTTCCAACGGCAAAAACCTTGGCTCAGGCAACTCATTCCAAAGAAACCAGTCCCATTTTTCACATTTTTCCGGCTCTTTTAACTCAAGAGCACCTTTATTATATTCTGAAATCACGAATAGGGTGACATAATGCTTTTGATCCTTTCGGAAAATGTCATTGGTAAACGTGCCGGTTTTGATATTTTTGATATGTATTCCGGTTTCTTCAAAGACTTCTCGTTTGGCACATTCTTCAATGGACTCGTTGAATTCTAAATGGCCGCCCGGGAATGCCCAGGTTCCGGCTCCGTGGGCGTTTTTTCGTTTACCCAGCAATACCTTATTATCTTTAATGACAATAACAGCCACCCCAATTAAGGGTCTCATGCCCATGTTAATTTCTCTCAAATCCGTTAAAACGCTATAATGAAAACCTTATGCATCAATCCGTATTCAACCAATCCAGACACTTTCTTAGAACCTGGATATGAACATCCTTTTGGGTGCGCGGATCGGATTTGAGCAACTTGAATGAATGATCCCCACCGTCAATTATTTTCAAATCCCATTTGCATGTCAGCTTATCCAAAACGCCATTGAGCCGGCTGAGATCACATAATGAATCTCTGGTGCCCGCAAAGAACAATACCGGAATTTTTATATCATACAAATGCGCAGCCCTTAGCGCATCCTTTTTACCCGGGGCATGCAGAGGATATCCCAGGAATATCAGACCATCCACATCCATCAGTCCTTGAGCAACCATCTGGGAAGCCACACGACCTCCCATGGATTTGCCAACGGCGATGACCGTATGGATGTTGTATGTATACCCGGTTTTCAGGAAATCATATGCACATAACCATGTTTGAATCAGTTTCCCTTGTGAATCCGGTCGTTTTATTCCCTTTTCTTTGTATGGGAAATTGAATCTTAACGTGATAAAGCCTTGTTCGGCAAGTCCCTCGGATACAGAAACCAGCAAGGGGTGATTCATATCGTTGCCCGCACCATGGGCGAATATCAACCCCGTCTTGCTGCTGGCATTCAAAGTGTCAGGGGCTAAAACAATCCCCGACACATACTCATCATCAACTTTTATTTTGATTTTTTCTGATTTCATAATTCTTATGCGCCATGCCGGATGTATTCTTTGGGCACCGATCAATCATCAATGTCCACAATCTGTGTTTTTATGGAACTTTCCTGTATATGGAGAAAGGCCAGCGACGCCGAAGACTTTCGGCGGGGCTGTGAGGCACTGCCGGGATTTACAAACAGCACACCGCTGTGTTTAGCAATAGTAGGATAATGGAGATGGCCAAAGATTACCGCGTCAAAATCAGCCTTTGACGGAGCAATATCGAGAGTATTAATATCATGAATGATATACAGCAGAACATCACCCACCTGGATGGCCTCTGTTTCGGGAAGTTCCCTTAAACCTTTTTTCATATCCATATTGCCCCGGACAGCCACGACCGGAGCGATGGCTTGCAGTTCATCCATAACCCCGGTATTACCAATGTCTCCGGCATGAATAATCAGGTCAACACCGTGAAGGGCTTTTATGGCCGCCGGTAGTAAAAGACCATGAGTGTCCGAAATGACCCCTACGACAACATGCTCCTTGTTTTGGAAATATACCGACATGAGCGTTTTTCCCGTTATTTTATTCGACGTTATAGCTTTGTCGTAATTCCAGAGTACTGTTTCCCGTTGCGGTAAAAAATATTAACATACTATTTTCAAATAAAAAAAACCAGTTTTTATCCCGGCCTGAAAATTTTTGACCCCATTTGACGTAAAACTTATTTTTACAGCGAAAATTTCCTTATAAGAAACATTAAGAAAGCCTAAAGCGGTCCAGCGCTTCTTTTCGCTTGCGCCAATCCGGTTGGAAACGACTCAGAAGTGAATAGAAGGCCTTTGAATGGTTGTTATGTTTTAAATGACATAGCTCATGCATAATCACATATTCAATGCAATGCACAGGCACTTGAACCAGGTTTATATTGAGTGTGATTCGACCGTTGCTGCTGCAACTTCCCCATCGTTTGCGCATTTTACGAATGACCAGTAGTGGCTCCGGCACACCGTGACGCGACGCAACAATATAAGATTTTTCCAAATACCGGGCCAAGATATCTCGTGCGCGTTTTCGATACCATTGGTCTGCGGCCTTTTTAACACCTTGAATATCGTTCTTATTTTCAACCCATACCCAGAGAAAACGACCCAGCAGTTTGGCGGGCTGTTTCGGGCTTTTTACAACTTTGAGGCGATATTGCCTTCCCAGATAAACAAGAGTTTCTCCGCTGATGTATCGTTTCGGAGCCGGCAAGGGATGATAGGATTCTAACTTATCGAGAGTCCGTGCTATCCAGGGAGCCCTTTTTTGCAAGGCTAAATGAATTTGATTAGCATTGATGCTCTTGGGCGCAAATACATCCACGGTCAGTTCCGGAGACACAACAACGCGCAGACGCTTGCGTTCAACGCGATGTAATCGATACGGTATTTGTCGAGACCCGAACTCCAAGATATGTTTTTCAGCCTTAATCTTCATTTGCAATTGCCACCTCTATACAACGATCAATGATGGCGTCGTGATTATCCAACGAAAGATCGAGGCCGTGCTGCTCGGCAACTTCAAAAAGGATGTCGTCGATCTCACCCCGCATTTTGTTGATTGCGTCCTGATTGGTGCGCCAATCGCGAATTTTATAGGAGCTTATCCTTTCCGAAACTTGAAGCGCGATATCTGTTCCGGGTTTATCCTTATCCTTACCGTATTTAGCCAGGGCCTCGGAAACGCAACCAAAATATCGCCGCGCCATATCTTTTCCGATAAGTTCAGAAGGGATGTCGTCATCCGTGTGCGTGACGACTTTCGTTGAAATGTCCTTAATTTTTTCAAGGGCTTCTAAAGCCTGAAGTCTTCCTGCATGGTAGGCTTCGATCACCTCCTCCAGTAACTTGGAAAACTTCCTATAAAAAGCAGGGTCTTTAGCGATTTCCTGTTCGATCACATGCTGGGTCGCAGAAGCGATTTTGTCTGCCTTGGCCCCTACACTCACCCCATTATCTTCGAGCACCTGTTGTCGCTCCCTGGCATTCAGAAGATTGATCGGTTTACAGAGTTGCTCAACTTCTCCGGCACCAACATGCGTATCGATCAGCTTCTTGATCTTGGGCTCATATTCTGAAAAATTAATCGTTTCTTGATATCTCTGGGTAACGGCTGCCCTTAAATTCTGGAAAAACTTAAGATCCGCCTTGTATCTGCTGATCGTTTTCGGCGGGGTAGTTTCCAGAAAGTTGGCAGACGATAGGGCAAGAGCCAGCGTACGTGCGAACAGACTGAATCGCTCATAAAACTTGTTGCGCAGGTCAGCATCGCACAGATGCACCTCATAGACTTCCGGGTCCTTGGAGCCTTTCACTTCGCTAAACAGTTCCCATACGTTCGAATGCAGTTGCGGAAGCTCTGCTGCCTTATCGGCAATGTAGGTAACCGTCTCTTCCAAATCCGACCGGTCATAGTCGGCAAGAAGGCTATAAAAATCGATGGCTTGGTCCAGATCTTCAATAACTCCGCTGTAATCAAGAATCAGCCCGTATTCCTTGCCTTCATGAAGTCGGTTGACGCGGGCAATGGCCTGAAGCAGGGTGTGCTCTTTGAGCTTGCGGGCCAGATACAGCACCGTATTAGCCGGAGCATCAAAGCCGGTGATGAGTTTGTCGACAACGATGATGATTTCCGGACTCTCACCGCGTTTGAAGGCGTTAATCAGCTGTTTGTTATAATTTTTTTCAGTACCGTACCGATCCATCATCGCTTGCCAGAAGCTGTTTTCTGTTTCAGACGGCCCAACGTCTTTATCTTCGCCTTCGCGCGCAGTGGGTGCAGAAATCAAAACCTCGGTGGAAACTAGGCCGAATTCATCCATGAACTGCTTATATTTGAGCGCCGTTTCCTTCCCGGGGGTAACCAACTGTCCTTTAAGACCGGTTCCCTGATAGGCCATGGAATAATGCAGACTCACGTCCCAGGCAATCATGCGAACTTTCCGGGTGGCTTTGTTGAGCTGGCGCTCGGTGGAAAACTTTCGTTTCAGGTCGGCTTTCTGGTCTTTGGTCAGTCCTAATGTGAGCTTTTCAAACCATCCGTCAATAGCGGCTTTTTCCACCGCCTGGGGTACATACCGGCCCTCGTAAAGCAGCGGTACAACTGCCTTGTCTTTCACCGCGCGTGCAATGGTATAGGCCGGACGGAAAAGATCTCCGAATTGGGCAAAGGTATTCTTCTTGGCGGATTTGGCCAGGGGCGTTCCGGTAAACGCAATAAAACAAGCCCCTTTGAGCGCCAGGCGCATGCGCGCGTGCTGTTCCTGGTACTGGCTTCGGTGGCCCTCATCCACCAGAACGAAGGTGTTGCGGTCCGCCTGTATCATTTTTCTGTTGCCAACAGCGGTCGCAAATTTATGAATCAGTGTGGTCACCACGTGAGTGCGGTGATCCAGCAGCAGATCCACAAGATGTTTGCCGGTGTTGGCCTGTTCCGGTTCGAGCCCACAGGCACGAAAGGTTCCGCAAATCTGATCGTCCAAATCGATCCGGTCGGTAACCAGAATAACCTTGGGATTGAGAATGTCCGTGCGCAAGGCCAGTGATTTTGCCAGCATGACCATGGTCAGGGATTTACCACTGCCCTGGGTGTGCCAGACCACGCCGCCCGGTCGCGGTTCGTCCCCGGCCGCGCTCAAGACGCGATTCATAATATCATGCACGGTAAAATACTGCTGGTAGCGGGCTATCTTTTTTATGCCGCCGTCATAAAGGATGAATTTATAGCACAGTTCAAGCAACCGCTGCGGGCGGCAAAGAGCATACAGCGCCCGGTCCTGCTCGTAAATCTCCCGGCCCTGGTCGAGAACGGAGAGGTATTTTTTACGCACATCCGCAAAAGGCTCGGACAGCAATTTGTCGATACTCTCTTGCGTAAGCGGCGCTTTAATCAGTTGCTCAATGGTTGTGTCGAGATCCGCTTCTCTCCATTTTGCCCAGAACCGGCGCGACGTTCCCGTGGTTCCGTAGCGGGCCTTGTCTCGGGCCAGAGCCAGCAGCAGTTGGCTGTAAAGAAAAAGCTGGGGGATTCCATCCTTGTCCTGATAGCTGTCAAGCTGGTCGATTGCCAGATCGATGGGCTGTTTTTTGGTTTGGGTATATGCGGACCGCTTGCATTCGATCACAACCAGGGGGATGCCGTTTACGAACAACACAATATCTGGAATATAATGTTTCTGGAACCCGGCGCGCTCGACCTTGTATTCCGCAGTGCAGTGATAGGAGTTGTTTTCCGGGTTTTTCCAGTCGATAAAATCGATGGTAAAGCTTTTGGTGTCCCCTTCGACGGTCTGCGGTACGCTGGTTCCGAGACATAACAGGTCATAGGCCTGTTCATTTTGGTGGGTTGCACCCGTGGCCCGGAATCCTTTGAGTGCCTGCACCGCATTTTGGATGGCGTTTTCCGTGAACGGGTGCGTTGCGCCTTTGAATTCATAACAACAATGAGTGCGGATGTGATCGACCAGAATCGGCTCCAGGATCGTCGACCCCAGCCGCCCGCCCCGGAGCTGAACCGTCTCTTCCGGCGTCAAATACTGCCAGCCAAGCTGCATCAACAAATGCAGTGCCGGAAGCTGCGATTGAACCTTTTCCAAATAGCTCGGCATCTCGTAATCAGGTTTTCCAAATGGGGTTTGTTCTTCCATAGGCTTTTCCTATTTTCTTGCCCGAGTTTCTCCCGCCAGAAATTTCTTCAACGCCTGTCCTGTTTCCGTAAGCCGGTATTTTTGAAGCCGGCTTTTTGGTTTGTCCGGTAGTGTCATTTTCATAAAACCGGCGTTTATTGCCGGCAAGAGGTAGGCTTTTCGAAAATGCTCAGCGTTTTTCAAACTGCATAGTTCCTGAAGCTCCTTGCGAGAATGATCTCCGGTCATAACATCCAGGAGCCGTTTGACTTCCGTGGTGACTTCCGTGGTGACTTCCGTGGTGACTTCCGTGACATCCTTCTTTTTCATAGCTTCCGCAAAAACCGGATGAACAGGAAATTCAACCATGAAAAACGTCCGATCATCATCTGTGTGAAATGTTGGTTCAGGAGATCCGTTTTTCTCGATTTCGCGCAACATTTTTGGGATGCCGGTTCCACGCCCCTCGGTCATTTCAAGTTCTTTTAAAAATTCGCCCGCCCGCCGGTTGCGATAACGGCGCGAGAGAAAGCGGAATTCGCGCATATCCTGATCGCGGATGGAACGATCCGGACCTGGAAAACTGCCGATAGTAATAGAATCCGGCAGAATACGCACTTCAACGGGCTCACGTATTTCATAAGATCGGTGGTATACCGCATTGCACAGGGCTTCTTCTATGGCGGGAAAAGGATAATTGAAAAACCGGTCCGCTTCGGGCCGATCCGGGTGTTTTACCACCTTTTCCTCGATAACCATGGAACGGATATGGGAAAGCGCATCCTGCAACATGGTGTGAAGCGGCCCCTTGAATGTCTTTTCCGTGAATGAATCTGCACCGGGTCCCTCGGGAAAATGAACAACATCGATCTGTGTCTGCGGAAAGAACTGTGAGGGCTCGTCATTAAAAAACATCAGCCCCACATTTTTGGGTCGAACGGATTCATCCGCTCCATCCACAATATTCATTTGTCTACAAAGCCGGGCAAACTCCATTTTAATAGATTCCCTGAAAAGATCACTTTTAACCTGCTTCAGATAGGCACGTATCAGCCCCAAATCCAGATCATCCAAAGATGCGCTCCGGTTCATACGGTCGTCAAACGGAACGGTGGCAGCCAGAGACATCAACTCAGTTTCATCCTGGTGCCTCGCCCGAACCGTTACCGGACCTTTCCGAATATAATAAGCAAATCTCTGTTCGCCTTTTGATAAAGATACCGGAGCCTTGTATGGCCTGGTCTGCCCACCCGCAGCCCAAAGCACAAGGAGATATATTCCATTGATTTCACAGGGGGCAATGATGGGATGATAATAGGGAACCATTCGGTAGCCAAGCTCTACAATTTCCTTTTGGATGGCATCGAGTTGTGCCGCCGGTAGACCATCGGGAGGCAGAATCGGACGGCCGTTGTCCTCTTCGACACCGATGATGATGTAGCCGCCACCAAGGTTGTGAAAATCATTGGCAAAGGCACACATGGTATGCAGCACCCTTTCAGGGTTCCAACCGGCTTTAAACTCCAGCCGTTCCCACTCAACAGTGCGGGCGGTAAGAAGGTCGTTTATGTTGATGGGAAGGTTCATGATATTTTGTTGTCCTTTTGTTGGTCAAAAGTACCATAAGAATTTTCTTATGAGACTTTTCTGCTACAAAAGTCGCATAAGAAGATGCCGGAAAAGCTTTTAGCCTTCTTTCGGAACATTAACGAGAGTATGATATTCTCCAAAATGCTTAATTAAACACGAAATATAAAGCATGCACAAAAAACGGAGGATTTTCATCTCTTGCCTATTGACATTTCTTTTCAATACAGCGATTATTTTATTATTCATTGATCATTCCATTAGGATGTAAGCGCCAAAGGAGATGGGTTCGCCGTCCGAGCGAACCTTTTTTATGATTACGGAAAAATATCAGTGCTTACCACTGTAACTTCAAACACTTATCCGCATTTCGCCCGTCAGCAGCTTTTGCATCAGGCCGCGTTTTTGTCTCTCTAAAGCATTCCTGTAGTCTTCTAAGGCTTTTATTTCATTATCGGCTGTTGTTAGTATCTTTCCGATTTCTCTTTGCATTTTTACATTGGGCGAAAGAACTTTAAGTTTTAAAAAATCCTTCTTGTTCATTACACGGTTTCTACCAGCTCCCCCAGGTGATATTAAACCAAGATCCCAGACGAATCTTTTCGTCAAAAACAGGTTTCGGAAAAAATTAATATCTGCTTCTTTTTCTCTAAACCGATAGGTAGGAAATCTATGAGATACTAACCCACCTTTGTCTCTTTCAGTAGCTATGGCGATAGCTCCTTCCCATGCAAAAGTAATGTTTACAACGATGTCTTGGTGATCAAGTCGATAGAGAGTTTCCATCATGACCTTCTCAGGCTGTTCGACAGTCTTTTGAAAAGTTCCTTTGCCATGGCTACGAATCCTGATCGATAGATATGGTTCCTTTGGTTTAGGTATGGGTCGTGATACAGGCTCAACAAGTTCTCCAAGAGACCTAATTCGCCAATCGTTCCCACCATTATCCTTAAACCGCTTTTTCCCCGTAAGCAGTTGCTGCATGAGGGCTTTCTTGCGGCGCTTTTTGGCATCAATAAGATTGCGCATCTGTTCAATGGATTCATCCCATGTGGAAAGGATTTCGGCTATTTTCTTTTGTTCAATTAACGAGGGTAAAGGAATTAATACTGTTTTAAGTGCAATGCCGTTGAATTAAGGTTTTGATAAAAATTATCTCTTGTATTTTTGAGTAGTTGTGATATATTGGGCGATAAATATCAGCAACCTCAAACCTTT
>Ga0315537_1001143_pt1 | contig 20836 bp, 21 predicted proteins | sample SalMarSW160270MG_FD_203091 | JGI IMG/M metagenome (GOLD analysis project Ga0315537, IMG submission 203091) | Salt marsh sediment microbial communities from the Plum Island Ecosystem LTER, Massachusetts, United States - Salt Marsh Sediment SW1602-70 ...
CACGCTAGAATCACTCCCGTGTGCCTGTGCATTCTATAGGGTAACCCGTTCCTCTGTCAATAACCTCTCTCGTTGAGGCTGGTTTCTGCTACGTTACCCTTCAGGCAATAAAGACGACTCTTATGCGGGGCTGGAGGGGAGGTGGGCTGCAAAAAACAAGTGCGAACTGCCCCAGAGGTTTGATCTTATTCTTTGTTTATTCTCGAAAACGTAAAAAGCAACGTTGGAATTATTATCAATGATGCCAATAAATTGCTGAGCAGGCCGCCGATTACGGTGATGGAAAATGGCCTAAAGATCTGGGAGCCGACGGTCGTCCCGATGGCGGTCGGAAGCAAGGCCGCGAGGGTGACAAGGGTGGTCAGAAGGATTGGCCGTAGACGCACGGAGGCGGCCTCAAGCAAAGCCTGGTCGGTATTGACTCTTGATGCTGTTTGTTTGTTGACGAAATCAATAAGCACGATGGCATTGTTTACGGCTATGCCCACGAGCGTAACTGCTCCCATGCCGACCGACACATCGAGTCCCTGGCCGGTTACAAAAAGGGCGAGAAGGGCCCCCACCAGGGAGAGGGGGATTGTTCCCAAGATAACGAGGGGCTGGAACCATGAGCCGAACTGCATCAGCATAATAAGATAAATCAGAATGACCGCGGCGACGAGGGCAAAAAGCAGCTCAAGCGCCGTCTGCACGAGGACCTGGTACTGGCCGCTGAAGTCAATGCTGTAGCCCTCTGGCAGTCTGATGTCCCGAAATTTCTCTCGCAGATGCGACACGACGGCGGGGATATTGCCTTCGACCTCTGCGACGAGGGTAATCTCGCGCTGGCCGTTAAGACGGGTGATCGCTGCCGGTGTCTGGCGCACACGAACATCGGCGACCCTTTCAAGCGGTACGTTCTCGCCGTTGGGAAGCATGACCGGCAATCGCCCCACACGGTCGGGATCAAGCCCTTCGCCGACATCCAGCTTAACCCACACGCCGACATTCTCTTTCTGCCGGATAATCCGCGTTGCTTCCATGCCCAAAGAGGCGGCCTGAAGCGTCGCCAACACCTGAGAAGGCTCTATCCGGTGCAGGGCAAGCCTGGCGTAGTCCACGCGGACGTCTACCTGTGAGGCCTTTACCTTTGTATCATTCACAACGTTTGCAACGGCAGGCTCCGTATACAGGACACTCTCGACCTGGCTCGCAAGAGAGGTGAGCTCGTTCAGGTCAATGCCGTATATGATCACGCCGAAAATGGCGGGGAGGCCGGAGAGACTTTCATCGATCTTTTCCTGCGTCGGCTGGTGATAGAGGAAGACGATGCCATCCATCTGCGAATAAGACTGTTTTAAAGAAGCCATGATGGTCGTGATCGACCGGGCACGCTCCTTCTTCGGTTTCAACTTGATAAGCACTTCTCCTTTATTTACCCCCTCGATCTGATAACCGCTCTCGGGGGACCCTGTGCGGCGGTACACGCACGAGACATCGGAGTCGGCCAGGGCGATGCGATCGAGCACATCGCCGATACGGTTACTTTCCTTGAGCGATGTTCCGGGGGGCATGACGTATTCGATGAGGATAGCGCCTTCATCGATAGACGGAAGGACCGATACCGTACCAAGCACCGTGGCAAGACCGGCAACGGAGAGGAATAACACAGCCAACCCCAGGACTAACCCCTTGTGCCGAAAGGAAAACCGCAATGTCCGTTGCAGTATCCTATCAAGAAGGTCGAGCAGACGCCCCCCGAGAAAATCCTCGGCTTTGACCAGTGGCCCCTTGCTGCGACTGAACATCAGGGGCACAAGTGTCAGCGATAAAACGAGGGAAATAAGGAGGGCGGCGCTGACGGTCACTCCGAAAGGCTTCATGAAGAGGGCTGCAATGCCGGTCACGATCACCAGCGGCAGAAAGGCTGCAACCGTGGTAAACGTGCCTGATGCATCCGGACCGGCGATTTCAACTGCCCCCGAAATGCTCGCTTCCAAGGCATCCGCTGAGACTTTTCTTTTACGATAGATGTTTTCTGCCACCACGATAGCGTCATCCACGATCATGCCGATGGCCAACGCAAATGCTGTCATAGTGATCATGTTGAAGCCCAGCCCGAACAGCCGCATGATCGTGAGGGTGGCAAGCAGCGTCAGGGGAATTGTCACCGCCACAATCAGCGTCGGCCAGAGCGACCCCAGAAAAAAGTAGAGCACTAAGATGACCAAAGAAGCACCGATGATAAGGTCTCTCATAATCTCGTCCTGCGACTCACGGATGATCTCAGATTGATCGTAAAACTTCTTGATGCTTGTTCCCGGCGGAAGCAGGCTGTGCAGATCCGACATGGCAGTGTCAATACCGGCAACCACCCTATTGGTGCTTGCCCCCGGCTGTTTGCTTACCACCATTGCCACCGCCGGGACGCCATCTCCGCGGACTTCGTAATGTCTCGGTGCCCGACCTTCGTAAATTTCTGCTACCGAACCGAGCAGGAACGACGGGTTACCATCTTTGAAGAGGGGCACGGAGCGCAGGTCGTCCAGGGTTTCCAATCTGGCATCGCCGCGGACAAGATATTCGCGGCTGGAACGGTCCAGGTACCCCGCTACGGCGGTTACGTTTTCTTTATCAAGAGACGAGATAACATCCGTGACGGAGAGGGAAAGTCTCGCCAGGGTCTCCGGTCGAAACTGGACATAGAACGCACGCTGGTCTCCACCGAGAACCTGGATGGAAGAAACGCCTTCGACACCCATCAATCGTCCCGCAATATCGTGGCTCACCGCGTTGCGGAGAGTGACAAGATCGTTCCCCCCGTAGAAGACATAGCCACACACCTCTTGCAACGTCGTACCGATGTTCTCCAAGCGGGGAGTAACGGAGGGAGGAAGCACTCCTTGCACATGCGCCAACCTTGCTTGCACAAGTTGGCTGGCATCAAAGACGGTGGTGCCCCAGGAGAATTCCACGGTGACCTGCGAAATGCCCTGCACCGAAGTGGACGCGACGCGCTTTACTCCGGGGATGCTGCGCATCTCGTCCTCGATAGGTCGCGAAATGAGAAGCTCGATATCCTCCGGCGCCGCCCCCGGATAATGGGTAATGATGTTGACCACCGGCACCTCAAGATTTGGGAAGAGATCAACGGACATGTGCATGGCGGAGTAAATGCCGATAAGTCCAATCGCCACAATCACGAGAACCGTTACATTCGGATACTTCGTGATAAAGCGCAAAAAGGAACGCATCAGTCCGCTACCTTGTAAATCTTGCTGAAATCCTTGTAGAATAGTTCATAGGCGCCCTGCACCACGATTTCGGCCCCTTCGGGTATGCCCGAGACAACCTCGACCCAGCCTTCGGATGTGAGACTAGTCTTCACGGGGTGCTTGCGGTAGCCGCCAGGTCCGTTCAGAAAGACAAAGGGTTGTTCTTGCTCATCTCGGACTATGGCGTCGGCGGGAACGGCGAGCACCTTCTCCCGGACGAGTAGAGGGATTTCACCGCTCGCTGTTCCACCGAGTTTCATCTGTCGGTTAATGGCATCCCCTTCTATCCAGATTATCCAGACGAACGTCACACCTGTGATGGTACGCTGAGGAATCACCCTCACGACGGTGCCGGTTATCGTCTTCCCCATCGCGCTGTTTATTATGGCGGTTCTCCCTTCTAGTGGGATATCTGCCGGTGGGGAAAGGGAGGCAACGATGCGGAGATCCGTTGGCGATATGATATCAACAAGATGGGTCCCTTTTTCGACATCCTGGCCGATGTTGACCCGACGGTTTGCGAAGATCCCGGTTTCAGGTGATGTTACTCTCTGTTGACGGGTCTTCAGGCGGCTTTCTACGATGGGACCACCCAAACTAAATAAAGCTTCCCCCTTCTGCGTGATTGCTCCGTCCCGGGCTTCCATTGAAACGACCCGACCCGCCTCAGGAGCGACGACCTTCACCGCTCGTTTGCTTTCCACACGACCAAACCACCGGCAGCACAAGGTGAAATTTCGTCTTTCTGGATGGCCCGTCTTAACAAGTGCAATGTCAACCGGAGCTGCCTTACCACTGGCGTTTTCAAGATTAGGTCGTGATCTGGAAAACCACACTGTGCCAGCAATAAGTAGCACAATGGCCGCAATCGTAACAATTCCCGTGGCGTAGCGTCTCATGCCTTGCTCTCCGAATCCTCTTCTTTGCTGAGCTTCCGTAGTCCTGAGGAGCCTTCTGTGAAGGTAACCGATGGGTAACTATTTCCGGATCAACTGTGTGACCAGGCAGCTGGCGTCCTACGCAAAGTTGTCACCTTGCTTTGCGTACACTCGTCCCCCACCTGGTGAGTATATAAACTTAACCGTCAAGAAAGCAATGTAAAAATCATAGTATTATGAAACCAATTCACAAGGTTTGTCAATCATAACGAGCCCTTCCGGTATTTACCCTGCATAATTAAAAAGGAGGAGATGGACACTCATCTCCTCCTTTTCTCATTTAAAAAAATCAATGATACATTATCATGGTGCCGAAGGCGGGACTTGAACCCGCACGGGCATAACCCACCACCCCCTCAAGATGGCGTGTCTACCAAATTCCACCACTTCGGCACATTCAGAAGATGCATTATATCCCAAACAACCCCGTGCACCAAAGCCTTTTTCACTCAGCCTCTTGTGCCGGAGCGGGGGTGAGGGGGGCCTCCTGCTGCGGTACCTCGTCCACCAGCGACTTGGTAGTGGGTGGATGAGCGGCCAAAAAGGCCAACAAGAGGGACGTCAGCATGAACACAACAGCTATCACTGTCGTGAGCTTATTCAGAAAGCCGACCGGACCGGCACTCCCGAAGAGGGTCTGGCTGTAGCCACCGCCGAAGGCGGCTCCCATCTCAGCCCCCTTCCCCGTCTGCAACAGGATGACCATAATCATCAACACGCTCACTAAAATATGTACAAACAGAAGAATTCCCCACATACAATTATCCTCCTATCCCTTCTCAAATCTTACGATCCTCGCAAAAGAATCTACCTCAAGACTGGCCCCTCCCACCAAGGCACCGTCGATGTCGGGCTGTGCCATCAGTTCATCGACATTATCCGGTTTGACGCTCCCCCCGTATTGGATCCTGACCTTCTCAGCTCCCTCGGAGTCGAACACTGCGGCCACGAGCCCCCGAATAAAGGCATGCATCTCCTGGGCCTGTTCAGGGGTAGCTGTCTTCCCCGTCCCAATAGCCCAGATGGGTTCGTAGGCGATCACGAGCGTCTGGGCCGCAGCCCTATCCAGCCCATTGAGGCCCGCCTTGAGCTGTCGTTCGACTATCTTAAAGGTATCCCCACGCTCCCGTTCTTCGAGGGATTCCCCTACACAGACGATGGGATACAAATCATGGGAGAGGACCGCTTTTACCTTGTTGTTGACGGTTTCATCGGTCTCTCCAAAATATGCCCTCCTCTCGGAGTGACCGATGATCACATACCGACACCCCAGATCACGTAACATGGGGGGGGACACCTCTCCGGTAAAGGCCCCTTGATCCTCCCAAAAACAATCCTGGGCAGCCAGGGCAATCCCGGTCCCGATGAGGCGTTCGGCAACCGGTGCCAGGGCGATAAAGGGCGGGGCTACCACTGCTTCGGTCTCCTTCCAATCCCCCAGTGCCTCCTGCAAGCGGGTCACGAAATCGACCGCCTCCTTCACGGTTTTGTGCATCTTCCAGTTCCCTGCCATGATCGGTATACGCATCCTCAACTCCTCTCCGCTATCGGTCCAGAACAGCCAGGCCGGGGAGGGTCTTTCCCTCCAAAAGCTCCAGACTCGCCCCCCCGCCCGTAGAGATATGGGTCACCTTGTCGGCCAATCCCAAAGACCTCAGGGCCGAAACGGAGTCTCCCCCGCCCACAATACTGAGGGCGCCAGAGGCGACCACCGCCTTGGCTACCTCCTCGGTGCCCTTGGCGAATGCTGTCACCTCAAAGACCCCCATGGGGCCGTTCCACACGATGGTCTTTGCACCCTTAATCACCTCAGAGAAGGCCGCAATAGTCTGGGGACCGATATCCATGGCAGTCCAACCGGGGGGAATCTCCTTGTTGGTGACCACCTTATGTTCGGCATCAGGGGTAAACTCCTCGGCAACCACATGGTCTAGGGGGAGGTGCAGATCCACCGTGCCTTCTTGGGCCTCTTTGAGAAGCCCCTTGGCCACCTGGAGCTTATCATCCTCCACCAGAGACCTCCCCACCTCGTATCCCTTCGCTCTCAAAAAAGTATAGGCCATGCCGCCACCGATAAGAATAGTATCGACCTTACCCATTAAGTTTTTGATCACCCCTATCTTGTCGGAAACCTTGGCCCCACCCAAGATGGCTACAAAGGGGTGCTCTGGGGAGGCCAGGGCATTGACCAAATATTCTATCTCCTTCTTCATGAGAAGCCCACACACTGCCACCTTCATGTGATGGGCGATCCCCTCTACGGAGGCATGAGCCCTGTGGACAGTGCCGAAGGCGTCATTGACATAGATATCGGCAAGGGCCGCTAATTGCTTGGCAAACTCCGGATCATTGTCCGTCTCTTCGGGGTGAAACCTAAGGTTCTCCAGCAAGAGAATCGCTCCCTCTTCCATCTTTGCCACAAGGGCAGTGACCTCCTCACCGACACAATCAGGGGCCATCACCACCTCCTGACCCAGAAGCTCAGAGAGGCGACGGGAGACCGGGGAGAGGCTCATCTCCGGCACCACCTCCCCCTTGGGACGCCCCAGGTGGGAAGCTAATATCACCCGGGCACCCTTTTCGACGGCATATCGAATGGTGGGAAGGGCAGCAGTAATCCTGGTATCGTCCTGCACCTCACCGTCATCCCCCAACGGTACGTTGAAGTCCACCCGGATAAAGAGGTGTTTGCCCGCTATCTCGATCTCGTCGATGCACGTAATTGCCACTGAGTTACTCCTTTCAAGAACTCCGGCTACGAGGAGATAAATCTGGCCACGTCCACCATCCTCGTCGAATACCCCATTTCATTGTCGTACCAGGACAAAACCTTCACCATCCGCCCCTCGATGACGGCAGTACTGGGGGCATCCACAACAGAAGAAAGCCCAGTCCCATTAAAATCCACAGACACGAGGGGTTCCTCGGTGTATCCCAATATACCCTTCAATGCTCCTTCGGAGGCCTTCTTAAGGGCGGCGTTAACTGCATCCACACTTGTCTCCTTCTCCAGCTCAGCCACGAAATCGACCACAGAGACGTTCGGGGTCGGGACCCTGATAGCCATCCCATCCAGCTTACCCTTGAGCTGGGGTAGGACCAACGAAACGGCGGCAGCCGCACCGGTTGTAGTGGGGATCATGGAGAGGGCCGCTGCCCGGGCCCTGCGCAGATCCGTATGGGGGAAGTCTAAGATCACCTGATCGTTGGTATAGGCATGGATGGTGGTCATCAATCCCCGCTGGATCCCGAAGGTATCAAGGAGGACCTTAGCCACCGGGGCCAAACAATTGGTGGTACAGGAGGCATTGGAGATGATGTGATGTTTGTTCGCATCATACTCCTGGTGGTTGACCCCCATAACGATGGTGATATCCGGTCCCTTAGCGGGAGCGGAGATGATCACCTTTTTCGCCCCTGCCTCCAGATGTTTGGCTGCCTTGTCTTTGTCTCGGAATAATCCCGTGCACTCCATCACGACCTCCACCCCCAAATCCTTCCATGGAAGCTGAGCAGGGTCTTTGATAGCCAGCACCTTGATCTCCTTTCCATCGACAAAGATGGCATTGTCCTTTCCCTGTACCTCACCGGGAAAGTGACCATGCACAGAATCGTATGTAAGCAAGTGGGCGAGGGTCTGAGCATCCGTGAGATCGTTGACCGCAACAAAATCCACATCAGCACCCATTCGCTGAGCAGCCCTCATAATAACTCGTCCTATCCTGCCGAAGCCATTAATCCCTATCTTCACTCCCATCGTTTCTCCCTCCTTGCGGCTAAATTGAACAATACGTGGAGACCTCACCAATCATTCGGCAGACTCCTGCTCCTCTACATCCTTTTCCGCATCTTTCTCCACAAGCTTCACCTTGGAACCTTCAGCCTCCTCACCCTCTCCTGGGGGCTCATAGGTATACGTAACCTTGCCAGCAGCAATCTCCCTCAGGGCGTTGACAATAATTTTGTTATCGCTGTCAACCAACGGGGTGGCCCCCTTCAGGAGCATCTTTGTCCGCTTGGCGGCCAGGATCACCAACGAAAAGCGGCTCTCCACCTGCTCGAGACAGTCTTCAACCGTTATCCGTGCCATCTCCTCCTCCTATCCTTCTCCTTTCGGCAATACCCTCGCGGCCTTGCACCGCTCAGCGATAATAATGGAGGCCAACTGCCTCGTCGCCTCCTCAATGTCATCGTTGACTACAATATAGTCGTACCAGGCCATTTGATCAAGTTCCTTTTGCGCATTGTGCAATCGAGCTTGCATAGCCTCCTCGGAATCCCCACCCCTGCTCTGCAACCGCTCCTGTAACACCTCAAGGGAGGGGGGGCGGATAAAGATGAGTACTCCGTCATTCAACTCCTTCCGGATCTCTCTCGCCCCCTGCGTATCGATCTCCAAAACCAGGTCCTCACCATGCTGGAGCTTTGCCATGTTGGCACGTGGGGTGCCGTAGAGATCACCGTGCACGTGTGCCCACTCGATGAACTTTCCCTCTCGCTCCATAGCATTAAACGCATCTCGGGTGATAAAAAAATAATCGATCCCCTCCTGCTCCTCTGGCCGAGGAACCCTCGTCGTACAGGAAACCGAGAGGGTCACCCCCGGAAGCTGTTCGATAACTTTGCGTACAAGAGTCGTCTTGCCAGCCCCTGAAGGAGCTGAGACGACAAAGAGAATCCCTTGTGCCACCTCTCTCTCCGTTGTGCCTTGATCGTCTTACTCTATGCCAGCGGCCAGTCGATGTGCCAGGGTATCAGGCTGGATCCCCGACAGGATCACATGATCGCTATCAGTAACAATAATAGATCTGGTCTTGCGCCCCTGGGATGCATCGATCAACTTGCCCAGGTCCTTCGCATGGTCCTTCAATCTCCTCATGGGAGCCGAGTTGGGGCTGACGATAGCCACAACGCGCATGGCGACCACGACGTTGCCAAAACCGACATTTAAAAGTTTTTCCTTCATGGTATCCTCTCTCATTCAATATTTTGTACCTGCTCCCTCAACCTCTCCAACTCACCTTTAATCTCTATCACCTTGTGGGCAATATCGGCATCAGTCGACTTCGCTCCGATGGTATTCGTCTCTCTGCTCATCTCCTGGAGGATAAAATCCAACCCCCTCCCAACAGGCCCCTCTTCCTTGAGCTTAGAGGAAAACTGACGGAGGTGACTCTCCATCCTAATCATCTCCTCAGTGACGTCGGAACGTTCGGCGAAATAGGCCACCTCTTGGTAAAATCTGCGCTCATCAAAGTCACTCCCCTCCAAGAGGGCCCGCACCCGCTCTCGCAACCGCTCCCGATAGGAGTCGACCACGGAGGGAGCCTTCCCCTTTATCTCATCCATCAGCTTCTTGGCCTCTGCCAGCCTCCCCGTCAAATCCTTTTCAAGGACCTCTCCCTCTTTACGTCTCGACGCATCCAAGGCCCCCAATGCCTCTTGCGTCACCGATGCTATCTCCTCCCAGTAAGGGTCTGCGTCTTCCTTTACCTCAAGAAAAGGCACGATCTCCCGCGAAGCTGCGATATGATCCACAGTCACCTCCCCCGTGAGGCCAAATTTCTCCTTTATGGTACCTAAGAGGCGGATATACTCCTCTGCCAGGTTCATATCGGCCTCCAGACGGTACCGGGGAACGGAGCTGGACGATGGATCGATCTTCATGGTCAGATCCACCCGTCCCCGGGCGACCCACTGTTTCACAAGGTCGCGGATCTTGGGCTCGAGGGTGAAGAAACCCCGCGGGAGTCGAAGGGAAATATCCAAATATTTATGGTTGAGGGAGCGCACCTCCACCGCCACCTTCCCCAAAGGGAGGTCCCGCTCAGCCATACCGTAACCGGTCATACTCTTGATCACGCCTCACCCCTCTGTAATGCGTGCACGTATTGCTTCCTCACCCCCTGAAGGATCTCACGTACCTGCGACGAGGCATAGTCCGGGTACGTCCACTCCAAAGGCCTGAATTGGCCCTCGCGGTAGATCAGGGTAAGGTCTGCATGGATACCCTCGCCGAGATAAGGGCGGTGTGTATACCCCTTCGTCGTGGCCAAAATCAAGTGCTCAGCACAAATATACCCGGGATCGATGTTTACCCTCCTCTTTCCCTCCATGGCGAATTGTGCCTCTATTTCATTAGTCTCCTGCTTGATCCTTACCAATGTCTCCCGGGGGATGAGGGGACTAAACGTAATAAGCCGCCTGAACAATCCCTCCCCCATCTCCGCGGTATAGTAATCGGTGAAGTCAAAGGGAAGGATATCGCTCGTAAAGTCGACCTCACCATATCGCTCCCCCAATACCGCAATGACCTGGTGGAGGAGACGATCATCGGAGCTGATAAGGCTCATGATCAGCTTAACCGGCTTTGGTAGCCCTATCCTTCCCATGGGGGCGCTCACAGTAGAGAAAGAATTCCCTGTTTCCCTTGGGGCCTTGGAGGGGGGACTCAATGACACCCCGAGGGAGCAAACCCTCGCCGATGGCGAATTCCTTGATCTTTTCCACGGTCTGCCGATGCTGCGCAGCATCCCGCACCACCCCACCCTTGCCCACCTCCCCCTTGCCCACCTCAAACTGGGGCTTTACCAAGGTCAAGAGCCCTCCCCCCTCTTTGAGAAAGGTGAAGATGGGGGGAATAACCAGCTCCAGGGAGATAAAAGAGGTATCGACAACCGCTAAGTCCACCTCCTCCCCCACCTCCTCCCATCTCAGGTGACGGATATTGCGGCGCTGGAGATTGATCACCCGGGGGTCTTGTTGGAGCTTCCAGGCCAGCTGTCCGTATCCCACATCGACGGCATAGACCCGCCGGGCCCCCCGCTGCAGGAGGCAATCGGTGAACCCACCGGTCGATGCTCCGACATCCATAACCACCTTCCCGTTTGGATCAATGGAGAAAAAATCCAGGGCCTTTTCTATTTTCAGGCCTCCCCGGCTGACATACGGCTGGGGGTCATAGGTGAGGCGAATGGCCGCCTCAGGACGAACTAGGGTTCCCGCCTTTGCCTGCCGCTCGCCATCGACCACGACAGCACCTGCTAAAATGAGGGACTGCGCCCGCTCTCTACTCGGTGCCAACCCCCTCGTCACCAACACCTTATCGAGTCGCTCCTTTCCCATGGTTCAAGGCCGTCCGTATCTCCTGGGCGATACCCTCAGCGTCAAGGTGGTACTCCTTCCGTAATACGGCTTGGGGAGAATGCTCCACAAAGCGCGCCGGGACGCCAAGACGGTGTACCCGGGGGGGAGTGTTCCCCGTGGCATGGAGAAACTCCAGCACCGCGCTGCCAAAGCCACCCGTTATCACATTCTCCTCAACCGTTACGAGGATTCGGTGCCGTGCCACCAAATCCCCGATCAACGCTTCATCTAAGGGGACTACAAACCTACTGTTGACCACCGTTACCCCAATCCCTTCTGCATCGAGCAGGGTCGCTGCCTGCAATGCGGGATGGACAGTAGAACCGATGGCCAGGAGGAGGACATCTTCTCCTTCCCGCAGCACCTCCCCTTTGCCGATCTCCAAGGGTCTGATCTCATCCTCCAACGGCACCCCATATCCTGTGCCACGCGGATATCGAAAGGCGATTGGACCATCTTCATATTGGATAGCGGTTAAGAGTATTCGGCGCAACTCATTTTCATCCATGGGGGCCATCAGGACCATACCGGGGATGTGGCGCAGGTACGAGAGGTCAAAGAGGCCTTGGTGCGTAGCCCCATCCTCGCCTACGATCCCCCCCCGATCCATGGCAAAGACAACAGGGGTGTGCTGGAGGCAGACGTCGTGAACGATCTGATCATAGGCTCGTTGCAGAAATGTGGAATAGATGGCCACTACGGGCCGCATCCCCTCCAGGGCCAACCCAGCGGCAAAGGTCACCCCGTGCTGCTCGGCAATGCCGATATCGTAAAAACGCTCGGGAAAGCGCTTCGAGAATTCCACGAGACCCGTGCCCAGGGGCATGGCGGCGGTGATGGCCACCACCCGCTCATCCTGCTCGGCCAGCTTCACCAAGGTCGTGCCAAAGACGTTGGTGTAGGTCGGGGGGGAGGAATTGCTGTAGATCCTCCCCGTCTCCCTATCAAACTTACCCACCCCGTGATATATGTCAGGGTCTTTTTCAGCGGGGAGATACCCTTTCCCCTTTTGGGTGATTACATGGACGAGGATCGGCCCCTTCAACCCCCTGATGTTCCGAAAGGTATCGATGAGATGGTCAAGATGATGTCCCTCGAGGGGGCCGAAATATTGAAAGCCGAGCTCCTCAAAGAGGATACCAGGTACCACCAAACCTTTTAAGGACTCCTCGGCCTGTTTGACGAATCTTAACATAGACTTGCCGATCCCCGGAATCTCGTGCAGAAATTTTTTGATGTCCTCGCGAAAGCGGTTGATACGATGCCCGGTCATGATCCTATTGAGATAAGAGGAAATAGCCCCCACACTCTTGGAGATCGACATCTCATTATCGTTCAACACCACGATGAGATCCCGCTGCTGCTCCCCGGCACAGTTGAGGGCCTCAAAGGCCATGCCCGTTGTCAATCCGCCATCCCCGATGACCGCCACCACCTTGAAATCCTCTCCGCGCAGGTCTCTGGCTTCGGCCATACCAAGGGCAGCCGAAACGGAGGTTCCACTGTGCCCTGCCCCGAAGGGGTCATAGATACTCTCCTCCCGTTTGGGAAAGCCGCTGATCCCCCCTTCCTGCCGCAGGGTCTTAAATCGTTCCTTCCTGCCGGTAATCAACTTATGGGTATAGGCCTGGTGCCCGACATCCCAGATGAGCTTGTCCCGGGGCGTATCAAAGACATAGTGCAGGGCCAGCGTCAACTCCACGACCCCCAGGCTCGGGGCCAGGTGACCCCCTGTCTGAGAGCACACGGAGACGATCTCCTCCCTGATCTCCTCGGCCAGACGTGGGAGATCCCGTCGCTCCAGTCTCCTCAGATCGGCGGGCGAATCGATGCCCTCGAGGATACGCTCCATCTCCGTTCTCTCCTCAGACATCTTCTCCATCCTCAGTCGGCTCAAAGGGTTGTGCTGTCATCTTTCCACTTTCATCCTTAAGGAGTATTTCCACCCGTTTCTGTGCCTCATCAAGCTTGGTATGGCAGTATCGGGAGAGCTTCACCCCATCCTCGAAAAACTGGAGTGCCTCCTCCAGGGGCAAATCCCCCTGCTCCAGGCGATTCACGATCCCCTCGAGCTCCCGCAGCGCCTCCTCAAAGGTCTTTTCTTTCATTCCCATCATTCCTCAAAAGGCACAGCTCGCATGAGGGAAAAGGGATCCACCTTTGCCCCCAGTAACTTTATACCCCAGTGCAGATGGGGACCGGTCACCCGACCGGTAGCGCCTACCAGGCCGACAACTTCACCCACGTGCACCGTATCCCCCTCTCTGGCCTGCATCGCCGACAAGTGCATGTAAATAGAATATAAACCAAAACCATGATCTATTATAATGGTCTTCCCTTCCAAGTACAACTCCTGGGCAAAGACCACGATCCCATCGTTGCACGAACCCACTGGGGTCCCCTCCGATGCAGCGATATCCACACCGCTGTGGGGGTTTCGCGCTTTATCATTGAATACCCTGCGCAGGCCAAAGGTGCTCGTGATCGGTCCCTCTACTGGCTTGACAAAGGAATTGCGCCATAGCCGCTCGTGCCTGATCTGATTAAATACCCGCTTCAGCTCTTTACGTTCAGCCAGATACCGTTGGTAGGTTTCCTCCGTGAAATCAACCATCCCCGGAGGCACCGTCAGCCTCTGAACCTCGAACTCACCCGCATGTACCGGTATCTGAAAGACCCGCTCAAAGGACCTCCCCTCGAGGTCCTTGATTTCCACCCTGAGAGAACGCTGACCCGGCGAGGCAGCCAAGTCCACCCCCGCGATACCGGCGAACCCGCCTCCTTCTCGTTCATAGAAGTAGATGGGGGTCCCCTCCAGGGCACCCTCGACAGAGGAGATCTCTGTCTCAAGCTTCACCGTCACGAAGAGTACCTCCCCCTGCTTCAATTCCTGGGGGAACCAGCTGACCTTCACCACGTTTTCCCCGGAACAGGGGACAATGAAAAGGAAGAATGCGACAATACAATACAAGGCTATGCGGAGAGACGCCTTCATCTCTTCCCCTCCACCCGGCAGATGAGCTCTCCGCGATGGAGCCGCACCGACACCTGGCCGTTCAGTCCCACCTTATCGGCTTTTCTCAGGATCAGCCCGTCGGGCAGTCGCCTGGTGATGCTGTATCCCCTCTGTAAGATAGCAAGGGGGCTCATGGCATCGAGCCGTGCTACGTGCTTTTCCCATCCCTTACGCTTGGAGTCTAAGAGTATCGCCATACCTCCTTGCAATCGTTTGTTCAGCTGGGCCTGGCCGTCTCTGAGGGTCCGAATCTCATGACGGGGGTCCTGCGCCAAGAGGATCTGTAAGACCCGCGCGGCCCGCTCTCTGTTCTCCCGCCAGGTTCGTTGTACCGTGGTGGCGAGGCGACTCCAGCATTCATCCAAACGTAAACGATGCTCCTCGATCCTCCGGCGGGGGTCCCTGATCTTACCCTGTATGCCAATGACCTGTTCTCGGCTGCGAACCAGGAAATGATTCATCTCCCTCCCTATCCTCGTCACGCGATCATTGAGCATCCTGAGCAGATCCCCTTTCTCCCGCACGGCGATCTCCGCTGCCGCCGAGGGGGTGGGGGCGCGCACATCAGCCACGAAGTCCGCGATGGTGAAGTCCGTCTCGTGCCCAACCGCCGAGATGATAGGGACCGGGGATGCGAAGATGGCCCGGGCTACTACCTCTTCGTTAAAGGCCCATAGGTCCTCGAGCGACCCCCCTCCCCTGCCCACAATGATGACGTCTACCTCCCCGTGTTCGCCGAGGTATCCGATTCCTCTGGCTATCTCATCCGCCGCCCCCGCACCCTGTACCTTCACAGGGTAGAGGACGATCTCGATGTTCTCAAACCTCCGACGCAGGATGTGCAGCATATCCCGGATGACCGCCCCTGTCGGAGAGGTGACGATCCCGATCCGTTGCGGCAGCATCGGCAGGGGCCTCTTGCGTTCCTCATCGAAGAGCCCCTCTTCACCCAGCCGTCCCTTCAGCTGCTCGAAGGCAAGCTGCAAGGATCCGATCCCTTTGGGCTCCACATAGTCGAGGATGAGCTGGTACTCACCCCGCTTCTCATAGATACCCAACCTCCCCCAGCAGATCACCTGCTGACCGTCCTCCAGCTCAAAACGCAGATACCGGCTCTGCATCTTGAAGAGCACCCCCCTGATCTGGCTCTTCTCATCCTTCAGGGTGAAATAGAGGTGCCCCGAAGGGGGGCGCCTGAGGTTGGAGATCTCACCCTCTACCCAGACCTCGTCAAAAGTTGACTCCAGGATATCTTTTATCTCCGCGGTGAGCTGGCTGACTGTCAGGATGCGTCTTTCCAAGAGATCCATCATACTCCTCGATTCAATATCCGATTATAGCATATTGTTTCGATTTTTAAAGATCAAAAGGGCTTTTGACCCTTTAGAATGGCCCGTTACCCCAAAAATTTCCGAAAAAGAGGTTGTTTCAGACCAAAAATACCATTGAAGCCCCCATGAGGTTGTTGCAAAGGTAATGTGCCAAAGCTTGACATGGTATGTGCACTATACTATCGTTTCAACGCACGAGAGAGAGGAAGTCCCTGTGGAATACGAGGCGGTCATCGGATTAGAGGTCCACGCCCAGCTCCTCACCGGGAGTAAGATCTTCTGTGGGTGCTCAGCCGCCTTCGGCGCTGACCCCAACACCCATACCTGTCCGATCTGTACGGGCATGCCCGGATCGCTCCCCGTCCTGAACAGGAAGGTAGTGGAGTTCGCCGTCAGGATGGCCTTGGCCACCAACTGCGAGATCGCCCCCTTGAGCCTCTTTGCCCGCAAGAATTACTTCTATCCCGACCTGCCCAAAGGATACCAGATCTCCCAGTACGAGCTGCCCCTCGCTGTCAACGGCTCAGTGGAGATCCCGGCCGCCGATGGAGAGAAGAAGCGTGTGGGGATCACCCGCATCCACATGGAGGAAGATGCGGGAAAGCTCTTTCACGACGAGGCCAAGCCATTCAGCTACGTCGACTTCAACCGCACCGGCGTCCCCCTGCTGGAGATCGTAAGTGAACCCGACCTCCGCACCCCCCAACAGGCTGCCGATTACCTCCGGATGCTGCGGGGGATCCTCCAGTACCTGGAGATCTGCGACGGGAACATGGAGGAGGGGAGTCTGCGCTGCGACGCCAATGTCTCCATCAGGCCCATTGGCGCCCAGACCTTCGGGACCAGGACCGAGGTCAAGAACATGAATTCCTTCCGCCACGTGGAGCGGGCCCTAGCCTATGAGATCGAGCGACAGCGCAAGGTCCTTGATGAAGGGGGCGCAGTGGTGCAGGAGACCAGGCTGTGGGATCCGCAGAAGGGGATTACCGAGGCCATGCGCGGCAAAGAGGAGGCGCACGACTACCGCTATTTCCCCGACCCCGATCTCGTCCCCTTGACCGTCTCGTCGGAGTGGGTCAAGGAGATCAAAAAAGGGCTCCCCGAACTCCCCTTACAGCGCAAGGATCGCTTCGTCCGGGAATACCAGATCCCCGAATACGACGCCGGAGTCATCACCTCCTCCAAGGCCCAGGCCGATTACTACGAGGAGTGTGTTCGCATCTTCCCCGAGCCCAAACAGGTAAGCAACTGGATCATGGGGGATCTTTTGCGCCTTTTGAAGGAGGACGACCGCGAGGTGGAGGACTGCCCTGTAACCCCGGGACAGCTGGCCGAGATGCTGGGACTCATCAAGGACGGGACCATCAGCGGCAAGATCGCCAAGACTGTTTTCGAGGATATGTACAAGACCGGCAAGGAGGCCAAAGAGATCGTCGAGAAGGGGGAGCTGGTCCAGATCACCGACGAATCAGCCTTGGCCAAGGTCGTAGACGAGGTGCTGCAGAACAATCCAAATGAGGTAGAAGCATACAAGGGGGGGAAGGAAAAGCTCTTCGGCTTCTTCGTCGGCCAGGTCATGAAGGCCACCGAGGGCAAGGCCAACCCGCAACTGGTGAACGATATCCTAAAAAGACACCTCCAGTAATACCTTCGCGTTCAGGCCGTCATGCATACCTCTCTTGCATAGCTTAAGCGGAGGGTTATGGGACTCGGTTCATATTTCCTTATAGTCAATCCATATAAATCTGCTCGCTTCATCTCACAGGATATAAGGCATACAACGAAGCCATGAGCTTGGTATCCCCGATGATCAAGCTAAAACAAGAAAGTTTTCCGAATATTTTTCCTCTTTTTTTTTATTAAATCCTGTATTCCGTTCATCTTCCAGTAATCTTCCAGTATTTATAATCCATTTCGTAAGCTGAAATTAAGCTTACAATCCTACACGAAAGGAGGGGAGAAAAATGAGAAAATTTGGAACGGTCATCGGAGTAGTTCTGGCAGTTCTGCTTGTCATCGGAACAGTAGGCCTAAGGGCTCAGCAGGCGAAACATAGTGGCAGCATCCAGATTAAAAACGGCGATGAAGCAACATTTGCGGATTTAGCAAAGATATCGCTGGACTCTGCCATGAATGCGGCGCAGAAAAAAGTTCCGGGCAAGGTGCTCAGAGTAGAGCTGGAGAACGAAAACGGCTACCTGGTCTATGGTGTCGAGATCGCAAAACCCGATCATCAGATAGTTGATGTTAAGGTTGATGCGGGAAACGGAAAGATACTGAAAATAGACCGGGACAACGATGAAGGTCATGAAAGAGAAGAAGACTCTCACAATGACCATGAAGAAGAAGAACCTGAAAGGTAATAGCAATCAGGGACAGGGGCGGAAAAATTTCCGCCCCTGTATAAAAAAAGTGCAAGGAGAAACTCCAAAAACCTATTATAATCAAATGCCATTATGGGACAACGAAAAATAGGAGAAGATTATGATCATAAATGTAAAAAATCTGGTGAAGAAATATGATGGCTATACGGCACTGGATGGCTTGAATTTCACTGTTGAGCATGGCGACATCTTCGGCTTCCTTGGCCCGAATGGGGCGGGAAAGACAACCACTATTCGCATCATGACCGCCATCATCCAAGCGGATTCCGGAAATGTCCTGATTGATGGGCACAGCATTCTGGGAGAGCCACTGGCGGTGAAAAAAATTATCAATGCCCTTCCGGAATCCAACGGCTATTACGAATGGATGACGGCACACGAATACCTCGAACTCTTCTCCCACCTCTATAAAGAAAAAACATCGAAACAGGAAGTCTATAAGCTTTTAGAAATCGTGGGGCTTTATGGAAAGGAAAACCATTTTATCCGCACTTATTCCCGCGGCATGAAGCAGAGGCTCGGCATTGCCCGGGCGCTTATCAACAGACCGAAACTCCTGTTCCTTGATGAGCCTACAAACGGTCTCGATCCAAAGGGCAGGAGGGATATCCATGACTTGTTAATAGACCTCAACCGGAACCACGACACAACCATCTTTCTTTCCACTCACTTGTTGGATGATGTGGAAAGGCTCTGTAATAGGATAGCGATTATCAATTATGGAAAGATAGTCAGGATGGGAGAGCTTGACAGAATGAAAGGGAAAGGGACAATAGAAGATATTTTCTTTTTGTCCACAAAGGAGGGGACACTATGAAAGCCGCGTGTATCATGCAAAAAGAGATAAGGGAAAGCATCCTGACCCCAAAAGGTTCTTTATGGTATATCCTTACATCCATGATCCTGAGCGTCCTGAGTTACCTCTTCCTTACAAACAGCGAATTAAGCCTCCTTGACCAGGGTCAGATGCTTTACATGATCATGAATTTCATCACTGCCCTTGGGGTTCTAATGGGTCTTGTATTCGGTGCTGACGCCTTTGCTGGCGAGATAGAGAGGGGAACTCTGGAGGCACTGTTTTTAAGCCCGGTTACCAAGGTCGAAATCGCCACGGGGAAGCTCGGCGCTGCACTGGCAAACTGGGGGATTCTCTTTGCCATTTCTCTCCCCTACCTATTTGTCGTGGGCAAGGGCGGGCAAAATCTCTTTGTCGGTATTGCCTATCTCGCCTTCCTCGGAACGTTTCTGGCCATTACCTCTTCTGCCTTTTCCATGGGACTTTCCTCAAGGATAAAATCCGTTAAAAACTCCCTGATTATCTCCTTCTTTATATTCCTGCTTGCAGGGTCGCCCATCTTTCTTTCAGCAGCCCAGAGAGGAACATGGTTTGGCAGGATCATTGATTTTATAAATCCTTTTGCCGGTGCGATCAACACCTTCGACAGTGTGGTCATAGACAGCCAGGGTTTCGGCTATCAGGCAGGACGGGTTGCAACTATCTTCGGCTATACGCTTCTATCCCTGTGGTTTTTAAAGAGAAGCGTATCCAGACTGGAAATGTGAGGTGATACAATGAAAAGGCCAATCTTGTTTTTATCAATGATTTTTCTGGCAATAACAGCGAATTATGCAACTGCCTCGGCAGCACACCGTATCACTGCTTCTATCGATCCGCCAATTATACAGGCTAATATGGGCGATAAAATAACCTATGTAGGAACGATAACCAATAATTCAGACGAGCCTGTAAACAATATTATCGCCTATGTCTCTCTGGCAAACGTCACCCAGGGCAGGGAGTCGCCTATGGACCTTGAGGACTGGAGCGCCAACAAGGCAATCAAGGTGGATACCATCCCGCCTCATGGGACGTACAAGGGCCAATGGCCCATGCGCCTAATCGACTCCGGAAGTTATGTCGCTTATATAACGGTGGTGGACAAAAATGACAATACCCCTATAAGCAGTGCCATGTCACGTCTCGAGATAAAAAGGGTCCTCAGGCTTAATCCTAACAATGTCCTACCTATTGCCATTGGTGAGCCCATGATCATCGGAATGATTTTAAGCCTCATTGCAATCAGAAGAAGAAAGAGGATAAAATAGATTATGCGGATTCTCATTGTTGAAGACGAAAAATCCCTTGCTGAGGCTATTAAGAAGGGGCTCGAAGAGGAGGATTATGCCGTGGATGTGGCATACAATGGAGAGGATGGTCTCTTTATGGCAGAGAATGAGCCGTCAGATCTCATCATCCTGGATATAATGTTGCCAATTATCGATGGGATGACCATTCTTAAGAAGATTCGGAAGGCGGGGTTTAAAACTCCGGTTCTTATGCTCACGGCAAAGGATGCAATAACGGATAAGGTATCAGGGCTGGACAGCGGCGCTGATGACTATCTGACCAAACCATTCCACTTTGAAGAACTCCTTGCGCGCATTCGGGTGTTATTGAGGCGGGATTCTGAGGTAAAGACCTGTGCAATCCAGATAGGGGATCTTCTTATCGACATGGCCTCTCATGAGGTGAAAAGAGGCGGGAAGGAGATTTTGCTTTCAGCCAGGGAATATGCCCTCCTCGAACTTCTGGCGATCAACAGGGATAAAGTCCTGAGCAGGACCTATATATCCGAACATATCTATGACTATGACTTTGACCTTGACAGCAATGTAATCGATGTTTTTGTTAATCGTATTAGAAACAAGATAGACAGAGGATCTGAAACAAAGCTCATCCATACTGTGCGGGGGGCTGGATATATGT
>Ga0315537_1001145_pt1 | contig 20830 bp, 18 predicted proteins | sample SalMarSW160270MG_FD_203091 | JGI IMG/M metagenome (GOLD analysis project Ga0315537, IMG submission 203091) | Salt marsh sediment microbial communities from the Plum Island Ecosystem LTER, Massachusetts, United States - Salt Marsh Sediment SW1602-70 ...
CCCTCGAGGGAGACATCGCCTTCATCGCCGACGGAGCCAGCGGATTGAAGGTTATCGATGTGTCCTCCCCCGTGCAGCCGACCCGCATCGGATCCTATGCCACGGAAGATGCCTGTGATCTAATTGTACATGAAAGCAAGCTCTATGTCGCCGACGGCAGAGGGGGCTTGAGGATATTCGACATATCCGATTCCGCGGAACTTGTCGAGGTGGGGCATCTGTCCGGGATGGATGTGCGTTCCGTAGCCGTTGAGGGATTCCTACTCTACCTGGCAGCCGGAGCAGGAGGCCTGATCATCATGGACAACTCGGATCCGGGAGGGCCCGTCGAGCTGGGGCGCTACGCGGCCGCGGAAATCCTCGACGTGAGTGTAAGCGGGACCTTCGCCTACCTCGTGGACAGCCGGGAAGGAATGATCGTGGTCGATGTATCCGATCCAGCTCGTCCCTGGCGATTCGCTGCCTTGCCGGCAGAGAATACCTCCTCCGTTTTGGTCCGGGAGCATTATGCCTACCTGGCCACCGCCTCGGGGCTGCAGGTCGTACATATCCTGATTCAGGGTCGCTCCGTGCCGATCGCCGCCTGCGCCACCGGCGGAAAAGCCTACGGCCTGTCCGTCTCCGGACCGCGGGCCTATGTAACCTGCCACGACCTGGGAGTCCGGATTGTCGATATCTCCGATCCGGCCCGGCTCGACGACCAGTCGGTGATCGGAGCCTGGGCGGAGGACTTTGCAGCCGGGATCGAGATCGCGGACTCAGTGGCTTTCGTAGCCACTGGCAGGCGGGGACTGAGTATCCTCGATTTGTCGCCCACCTGGGACAGTGATCCACTAACCCAACCGGAACGGATCGGCTCCTACTACACGGGAGGCACGGCCCATCGGGCCGTGGTTCACTCGCATCTCCTCTTCGTTGCCGACGGACAGGAAGGATTGAAAATCCTCGATGTTACGGTAACGAACGACCCGGTGGAGATCGGATCTGTTTCCAGCGACGATGCCCGGGACGTAGCTGTAATGCCCGGTTATGCCCTGGTTGCCGATGGAGAGAGCGGTCTGATCGTCTGCGACATATCCGATCCGGGCGATCCGACTCCGATCGCCACCCTGGATCGCCAGGGGGTTCATCGGATTGTCGTTCGGGATAACCTGGTGGCGACCGCGGGGAGAACCGGGGTGGACCTGTACGATTTTTCCGATCCCCGGCACCCCGAGGTGCTCGGTAGATTCGAAAGCCGGTACGTGGAAAGCATCTTCATCGACGGAAATTATCTCTACATCGCCGAGGGGTACAGGGGCCTGAAGGTGCTCGATATCCAATCCTTCGATCGCCCCGTCCCGGTCAGCGCCTGTCCGCAGATCTACGCTGTGGACGTGGCCGTGTATGACGGGTATGCATTGGTGACGGATTCACGGCAGATCTACGTGGTCGAGGTGCTGATCCCCGAATGGCTCCGCCAGAGCTCCTCCCGGCGCTGAATCCGGTACTGCGGCGGATCCGAAGCGGTGGAACCGCCGCTGCCGGCGGGTCCGATCAGGGAAGCTGCGGGAAGACTTTCGACTGGATCATGTTTTCGATTGCCCTCTGAGATCGTTTTCTCCCTCTCAAGCGGACCAGATCGACGAGTTTTTGGAACTCCTGTCTATTCTCCAGGACCATCAGAGCCGGATACAGCTTTTTGATCTCCTGATATCCCCGGCTGACGTCGATTTTGAAGGAGGGCAGACGCGAGCTGCCCCTAAGGCCGCTTTCCAGGCTCTTGCGGAAGTGATAATCCTCATCCAAAGCGGGGCAGATCCGCTTTCCGGCCAGCCTGCGGACGAACTCGGTCTGCACCATCTCCCGCAATCGATCCAGATTGGTGCCGGACTTGTACTTCACCCCGATGGGCACGGTTACCAGCAACTCCCCGTCGGCTGTGTACTGACTCAGCCAGTCGGTGTAGAACCCCTTTTCCAGATTGATGGGTGTCGCCCGGGTGCGGAAGGTGATGTTTTTGTATTCCCTCAAACGGTCCTGGACCAGGGCGATCTGCTTCTGGATACTGCGGCTTCCCGGGTTTTGCTCCAGGGCATTTTGCAGTTGAGGAAGAACCTCGGTTTCCAGGTAGTAGATCCCCTGCGACAGGGGCATCTTCATCCGCTGCGAGGAGAGCTGTACCTCTTCTCCTTCCTCGATGCCGTAGGGTGGATCCGTCTGCCCCTCCGGAGCCAAAACCGGAAGAAAGAAGTTGACCAGACGGCGCAGGAATCCGGGCAAGGTTTCAGTTTTAATGACCGGGGCGTAGCGGTCGTCCGGAGCCGTGAATTTGCGCAGGGATTCGTTCAGAGCCCGGGAAACCGTCTTCACCTTGCCGGCGCCTTCAATCTTGGCTTGGAGGAAGACCCCGCCGCCCCGCAGGATGAACGCCTGGAACTGATCCCGGACCTGGCGGTAGCCCTGCGCCTCGGTTATCAGGCTTTTCTGGTCCTCGGAGATGTTCAAATTTCGCAGCTCCTCCAGCATGGCCGCCGCGGCCGTGGATTTCTCCCGGACCAGTCGGGCGGTTGCGGATGTGCCTTCGGGGCTCCTGCTGTTGGGATCGAAATGCGATAGGAGATGATTGGCGATTTCGAATTTGACGGCGATCAGGGCCAGAACGCCGTCGAGATCCTTCAAGCCCGAATATCGAAAGTCCTCCTCGGCGACCCGGCGTTCCAGTACAGATTCGCGGGCCAGCAGTTCTTGGAGAGCTCGATCCTGTTGTCGTTCAGGGAAAAGTCCCATGATTTTACAATTGAAAAATACTGTAATTCCGAATATTTTGTCAAAATTCTACTCGAGCACTTGACAAATATGGGAATTTATACCATTTGTTACATAAATTTACGCTATCTGTGTAACTTTTTACGTCGCGGATTGTTTAGAAAGTAATTAAGAGTACAGGGCCCCCGGGGTTTCCACCTCCTTTACCCGGGGGCCCTGCCTCGTCCTAACGACAATTACAAATAACGCTGCAAGTTTCTCTTTGCTTCGTCCAAACCCTGGAGATACTCCCGACGCTCCGATTCGGAGAGCGGGGCATCCTTGGGTTTCCCGGACCTGTTGAAGTTGAAAAACCGGGTCGTCCGGAAGCGTGCCAGCGGCTCCGAACCTTTTCCGAAAGCCTCCTCCAGTTTCTTTTCCACTTTTTCCTTCCAGTCCTTGAACTTGGACTCTTCCGGCTGGCGGGACTTCAAACCCTCGATCTCTCCGGTCAGGGATTGAAGCTTGGAGCGGTCCTCAGCTTTCATCTCTGTTGTTCCTCCGTGTCACTGTTTTAAGAAAAGCTCATCCTTGAATGGTTCCAAGTAATGATTCGCCATAAAAGTGAGGGGCTTGACAGCCATGACGAAATGTTCGGAAAGCTGCAGCAGCACCTCGATGATCTCCCGCAACCGTTGCTGCTCCTCCACAGTCAGGGATTGATGCTCCATCAGCTCTGCATACTCGGCCGCGGCCCGGTAGAAGTACCGCCCGTAGCTGTCCAGCTCCTGTGTTCCCTTTCCTGTGATCGAGGCGGAAACGCGCTTCAGCTGCGTCGGATCGTGGAAGATGCCACGGGTAAACAGACAGATGTCGGCCATGCGCTTGTACGATGGGAAACGCTGTTCCCTGGTAAGCACCTCGCTGTAGCGCAACAGGCTATCGATGTCGTAATCGCTGAATCGGTACTTCCTCCAGATCCCCTTGCGAACCCGTATCGGAATAGTGTAGCTGTTTATTCGGACGAAGGATACCAGCATGTCCGCCAAATAGTTGCGGATGCTTCGATCTTCGAGAAAACCGACGACAGCCGCGCTGTCGAATACAATGGCGTGGCTGCCGAAGTCGTTTTCGACTGTGTAGGAGCGGGTTTTCAGCTCCTCCCTCGCCCGGTTGAGCAGCACCGTGAAGAACAGATGGGGGGATACCTGAAGCAGGGATTGGGGATCGTCGCTCAGCAGATGGAACAGCTTGTCATCGGCCAGCATCGCCTCCAGGATATCCTCGTCCTCCCTGAGAATCCGCAGCATGCGCTGCCGCTGTTCATACCCGGGCATGAGCATCCTGATCAAGAACAGCAGATCGTTGTCGTTGAGCATCGAGGATGTCTGTTTCATAGACCCCATTGTTCAACTTTTTTTTCCGTTGATCAAGATCATCCATTTCGGGAAGTTGACCAATATCGAGAGAAGCGATACATGGTAGTAAGGTGGAGGGTTACATGAGCGAGACGGTTGATCTTTCCGTGAACTTCGCGGGCCTGAAGATGCGGAATCCATTCATTGTGGGTTCCGGCCCAACTGTGAAAAACGCCGATCAGATCCGAGAAGCCCAGGACAATGGCTGGGCAGGAGTGTCAATCAAGCTGGCAATCGACCCATTTCCCTATATAAACCTTCCACCAAGGTATCGCTGGTTGAAGAAACAGCAAATACATATCTTCACGGCTGAAACACGATTGACTGCGGACTATTCTTTGAAAACGCTTGAGGAAGCCCGCAGGGTTGCCGATGAAATTGTCATTTTCCCCACGATCACCTACGACGGGATCGATCAGGACGGCTGGCCGAAACTGGCCAAACGTTTCGAAAATGCGGGCGCCCAGGCGATTGAACTCAACATGTGCTGCCCCAACATGTCATTCAACCTCACCGCCACCGGCGCGGTTTCGGAAAAGGCAACAGGGGCCAGTCTGGGTTTGGACCTTAAAGAACTCGGAAAAGTGGTGGGGATGATTTGCGAGGCCGTGACCATTCCTGTTATTGTCAAGCTGACACCGGAGGGGGGTGGAATCGGTCAAGCCGCACAGGCGGCAATTCAAGCAGGAGCCGCGGCAGTGGGAAACGTTGCCAATCGGTTGGGTATCCCCCCATTCGATATTCTCGATCCTGCGGGTACGATCTACCGGCTCCAGGACAATATCACCCTTGGCTGTATCTCCGGGCCATGGCTCCGGCCCCTCGCCCTTCGCGATACGTACGAGATGCGCTTTACCCTCGGCCGAGAGCCGTTCATCATCGGCGCCGGAGGCATTTGCGACCTACAGAGTGCCGTTGAGCAGATCATGGTGGGTGCGGATGCAGTATGGGTATGCACTGAAACTATGTTGCGCGGATTTGGCTGGTTACCCAAACTGCTCTCCGAGTTGAAAGCGTACATGAGGAAGATGGGATATCGTACTATTGGGGATTTCAGAGATCTGCTTCATAGCAATATTGTCAACGCCGCCGAACTAAAGGTCCACAATGGATGGGCAAAGATCGATCCGGAGAAATGCACGTCCTGCGGTCTGTGCTGGAAAATCGGGCACTGCCAGGCGATTCTTCACCCGGATGGAGTCTCGCGGGTCGATCCGGATCGCTGTATGGGGTGCTCAACCTGTGTGGATATCTGCCCGCGGGGTGCGGTAAGCATGGTTGCCGCCCGGTAAGTCCAGATCATGGTGGTTTTTTGGCGAGTTTTCGGGCAGTTGACCCTCTACTTGACTGACCAGAAGCAGGAGATGGAGTTGGAGTTGGTGGAGGGTTCGACGCTTCGGGATCTCGTTGAAAGATTTGGCTTCTCGACGTCAATGCAGGGGGGTGAGCTGGCATCTGCATCTACACACCGTACAGATCAGCAGCTTCCTGATCTAATCCTAAATCGAGCAGACACTTATGGGTGGGCTTGCCGTCGTCGGACCAGGATCTCTCTCGATAATATTCGATGAGCTGAGTTTCGAGATCAGGAGCTTTTCCGGCGGTGAACCCTTCTTTCAGAGGCGTCAATGCGCGAGGTGGGAGAGTGTCATCTTTTCGATCTATTCCGCAGCGGACATTGTAGACCCTGTGCAGTGCGTTGATACGGTCGGCTATGATAAGAAGATCCCGGGGTGTGTATCCGTTACCGGTTACCAGGTTGATAAGAGATGCCAGGTCCGATGGCTTCAATAGGCGGCTGGCAAAGTAGCAAAGCACCATTGAGTCGAGGATGTGCGCCCAGTTCTGGGCAAAACGGGTCATTTTGCCTTTGCCGAGATTGCTCAGTCTGGTGTATTTCCCGTTGAACCCCCACTCCGGAATCGGATTTTCGCTTTCCTCATACCAGCTGGTCATCCCGTGCAGATGACAGGCGCCCCGGGGGCTCGTGGCGTAGTTGCTGGCCCAGGCAAAACCCGCCCGTGCATCGTGCATGGGCATTTCCAAACCCTTGACGTGCATGGCAAACTCCGAAGTGCCGTTTCCGAGTATTCGGGACATTTGACGGGTTCCTTTGCCCAGCAGGGCTCCGATCCCCTCTCTGTGCGCTATTCTGCGGATGAGCTCGATGAGCACCTCAGCCTTGCCCCAACTCAAGTTCAGACCCCCGGTCTCTTTCTGCGTGAGAAGTCCCCGCTCAAAGCATTCCATAGCGAAGGCAATCGTGGATCCACAGGACATGGTATCGATTCCGTACAAGTTGCAGAGGTGGTTGGCGTAGCACACCGCTTCCAGATCGTCGATCAGGCAGAGACTGCCCATAGAGCTGAGGGTTTCGTATTCCGGGCCCGGACCGTCCATCGCATACGGACCCTTTTCTATCTTTACCCAACGGGAGCAGCCGATCGTGCAGCGATAACATGCGGAACTGGCATGAGGCACGTAGTTTTCAAGCAGACGCTTACCGCCGAGTTGGGTGCAGATCGTTTCGCTGGAAGGAAGGGACCAGTTTTTGGTCGGGATATTGCTAATCGGCCACAACCCATCCAGTACCCAGGCCGTTCCGTATCTCCGGATCATCTCCTGTCGGGGATCGGTTGCATTTGTCCGGTTGATGGTCGCGGCAAGTTTCCTATATCCCTCAGGATCGTGTAAACGTATCTCTTGCGTACCCCGAACTACGATGGCCTTGAGCTTCTTGGCCCCCATAACTGTACCGCCGCCGCCCCGGCCTGCCACCCGAGCTTCGTCGTTGACGATACAGGAGTACATCACCCCCTTTTCTCCGCCTAATCCAATACATAGCACCCGGGCTTTGGGTTCTCCTACTTCACGACGAAGAAGATCCTGGACGTCGGCGGTATCTTTTCCCACAAAAGCTGCAGCGTTCCGTATCTCTATCCGATCGTCGTGAATGTACAGATAAACCCAGGAGTCCGCTGCCCCCTCTATTACCAATCCGTCGTAGCCGGCCCTCTTGAGCTCAGCCCCCCAGAATCCTGAAGAACTGCAGTCGCATAGAATCCCGGTTAGAGGTGATTTGAACATCACTTCATAACGCCCTGAAGTTCCCAGGACGGTCGCGGTCACCGGTCCTGTCATGAAAATCAATTTGTTCAATTGGCCGAGGGGATCTGCTTCGGTGGGTATCTCATTGTAGGCATATCGTATCCCCAGGCCGGCGCCGCCCAGATAGTCTTGAAGCCATTGCTCCGGGATGGCTTCCGGGCAAGCCTGTTTGTTGGTCAAATCAATGCGCAGGATCCGACCTGAGTATCCTTTCAGCACATCGGTCTCCTCAGGGTTGCATTTTCAGTTTCGTCTCTTTGCCTTTTCGATTCGGCAGAGGATCGAGCGGAGGTTTGGAAACCCGGAGATAGGATCACGGCTGGTGTCATCGGTGAGATAGTTGACATTGGCTTCTGCCCAGCCGTACATCATCGTCACAATCTGCGGGTGGAGGTCCTCGGACAATCTTGCCTTGACTGTTATACGGCCTCTGGCCGATTCCAGATCGACCCAGTCTTCATCAGCAATGCCGTACCGTCCGGCAGTATCCGGATGGATTTCGAGCAGAGGTTCTGGAACCTTCTTTCGCAGTCGGGGAATATTCCTGTGTTGGGAGTGGGTGTAGGCTCGGCTCTTGTGAGCTCCGAGAAAAATGAGCGGAAATTTGTCCGCCACTTCCGGCGTGCTGATCGGGCTTTCCACAGGTTCGCTGAACACCGGTAAGGGATCGTAACCGTGTTCCTGCAAGGTTTGAGAAAACAGCTCTACCTTGCCCGTGGGTGTAGCAAACCCGTCCTTAAGATATTTTCTGTGCTCCTTGTTCGTGTAGTAGATACCGGCGGGATGCTTTTTCAGCTCTCTCAAGCTGAAAGGAGCCGGCTCGAGCAGGTGCGTAAGCAGTGTCTCCGCATCTTTCCACGGAAAGTACTCCTCATATCCCATTTTTCTGCCCAGCTCCGCCCAAATCCACCACTCCTGCCGGCAGTTGCCGAGAGGCTTGATGGCTTGGTTACCCAAAGTCGCCAAGGCAGCGCCCTGACCCAGGTAATCCCGGATTTCCGGTCGTTCCAGAAAGGTTGTCCCCGGCAGCACCACATCGGCCATTTGGGCCGTGTCTGTCATGAAAATATCCACCACAACCATCAAATCCAGGTTGGTACGGCCTCTTTTGAACTTGGCCGTGTTCGGCCACGTCAGGAAGGCGTTGTTGCCCGCGATGATCAAGGCCTTGATAGGGTAGGGTTTTTGGGTAGCCATCTGGTCGATTGCCGGTATGGCCGTGGGCATCCCGGTCTGACGGAAGTACATGGGATAGGCTGCGCCCACCGACTCCTCGAAGGGTTTGGGAACACGCTCTGGAAAACGTAAATTGGTCATCGCTCTGCTGAGCCTGAGGCCCGGCATCAGCATATTGCCTCCTGGAATATCCAGGTTTCCCGTGATTGCGATGAGCGCGGTGATGGCCCGTAAGGATTGAACGGCATTGGTGTGATGATCCATGGCGACATATACGCTGATAGCGGCCGGGCGGGTCCGGGCATACATCCTGGCCATGGCACGAATGGTCTCTGCGGGTACCCAGGTGATCGCCTCTACCGTTTCCGGGGTAAACTGGCGTACGTAGTCCGAAAGCTCATCAAAGCCGACTACCCAATTTTGCACGAATTCTTTGTCGTAAAGTGCTTCGTCAATAATTACATTTATCATTCCCAGAGCCAGGGCGCCGTCCGTGCCGGGTCTGATCTGAGCATGGATATCCGCTTTTTTGGCCGCACCGATTCTGCGGGGGTCAATAACAATAAGCTTGGATCCGTTTGCCACCGTATCATCGATGCCTCTACCATGAAGGGGAACGTTTGACTCTTCCGGATTGTTCCCCCAGACGATCAGGCATTTCGTCTCCCGGGAATAGGGCCGGCCCTGGTCATAATCTGGATTTATAAATGTGCCGCAGGTGAGAACATAGGCGATCGTACGGGTGAGGTAGCAAATTGAACCGCCCGTGGTAAAATTTGGGGTACCGTACAAGTCGCACAGGCGGCGCTGCACGTATTCGGCATATGAGCGCACAAAAGCAAACCCGGAATGAGTAAGCAGGGATTTCGCGCCGTATCTGTCACGAATCTCGAGCAGTTTAAACGCCACGTAATCCAGAGCCTCATCCCAGGTAACCTCCTGAAAGACGCCATTTTTCCTTATGAGCGGCTCCGTCAGCCGTTCGGGAGAATGCACAATATCCGGTAATGCATAGCCTTTTTCACACAGCAGGTGCCGCTCATGCTCTATCATCGGTGAAACGCCAACGACCCGGTCGTCTTCAACCGTAACATTGATGCCGCACATCTGATGGCAGAGACTGCAAACCGTTGGTACTGTTTTCACTATTCGCCGCCCCCTGTTCGTAAAGAGTATCAACCTGTGATCCGGTCGAACACTTCCAGGTCGTGCTCTAGACCGAACTGAACATGACGGTGCATCGTCTCCTGGGCCAAAACCGGATCTCCTGAAAGTAACGCTTCAATCAGATCTCTATGCCAACGTTCCCCTTCCTCTTCGAGTCTTCTGGTCCAGGTTTTTTTGGCACTCCGAAATAGCAGGCTTCGAAGCTGGATCCGCTCCAGCTCCTTTTTCAGCAGCTCGATTCCGGTGCTTTCGGCGATCGTCAGATGCAGTTCTTGATGTCGTTCGTAAAACTCCTCGATGTGGTACATGTCGCGTTCCTGGATCTCGTCGCACGCCTTGGCCATATCTCTCAATTTCTGCGCCGTCTCCGAGTCGAATTCTTGGGATAGAAGATAGGCAGCCATCACCTCTAACGCTTCCCGGATGCGGTAGCGTTCTTCCAGGCTCTTTCTTGTCTCGATCGGTATACGAACACCCCAGCGCGGAACAGCCTCGATCAACCCCTCGGATTCGAGTTTCTTCAATGCTTCCCGGACGGAAACCACAGAAGTACCGGCAAGAGCGGCCAGATCCCGCTGGGACAGAAACTCCCCTTTCGGAAGTTTGTCGTGGGCGATTGCCGACAAAATGCAGTCATATGCCTTTTCGGATACTGTCTGCAGATCTGTGTTAGCCATAGAAATGTTATAACAGTTAATACAATAAAAGGCAAGAAGGGATTGACAATAATCGTATTAAATGTTAAAACAGTAATAATTAGTTCGAATCACGATAGAGGAGGAAATCATGAAAAAAAACGTGCTTAGCGGGTTGTTGGTTCTGGTTCTGCTCGCCGGCGTAGGCGGACTTCTCTTCGCCGGAGCACAGGAAGAGACCGAAGAATGGAGACCGGTGAGAACGATTACGACCATCGTGCCCTGGGGCGCGGGAGGCGTGAGCGATCAAGCGGCCCGGGTTCTGGCAAGCGAGATGGAGACGGTTTTGGGGGTGAAGATCGCCATCGTAAACCAACCGGGTGCCAGCGGTTCCATCGGCACCAAAGCCGCGTACGACAAAGCCCACGACGGCTACACCTGGGTTGGAAATACCAATACTAGCGTCGCCACCTACCAGGTTCGGGAGCTGACTCCCGAGATTTCGCACAAAGATTGGCAGGGCTTTTTCGCCATGTCTACTCCCGCCGTTATCTGTGTAAATGCGGACTCCCCAATTACCGATTGGGACAGCCTCGCGCAAGCCTTCAAGAGCAGGGAAGTCGCCGTGGCCACTGCCGGAATCGGTTCGACCGGACATATCGCTGCAGAGCTGTACTCGAGACAGTTGAACGTGAAGTACAAACAGGTACCGTATGGCGGCGGGAATCCTGCTGTGGTGGCGACGGTTGCCGGCGAAACCGAGGTGGTAATGCAAACCTCCCTGGAATGCTCCGATATGCTACGAGCAAAAAAACTGCGTCCGATTGCCGTAATGGCTGACGAAGCTATGACGATCAGCGGCGTAGGAGAAATTCCTCCAGCTACACAGTTTAAAAAGGGTTTTCGAGGGATGTCGAGCCTGGTGGGAATCCTTATTCCCAGGGACACGCCTGCGGACGTTCAGAAAGCCATCAGCAAGGCCTTCGATGTTGCAGCGAATAGTGAACCTCTAAAGAAATTGGCCGATGAAAAGGGCGCGGTTGCCGTTAATCTGCAGGGGGAAGCAGCGGACGATGCTATGAATGTAGCAGCGTCTCAGTTCGGTTGGATCCTTTACGAAGTCGGTGTGGCTCCAAAATCTCCCGATACGTATGGAATCCCCAAACCTGAGTGATCAGGAGGGAGAGGAAAGCGCATCTTTGAGATAGGATAACGCGGTCCGATCCGCGTTATCCTATTGTAGATGCAGAGCCCTTGGCATTAAAACCAAGTAATGGGGGCATATATTTCCGCGCAGCCAAAAGGGCACCTGGGTGATAATTGCCATGACTGCAAAGGATAGACATAATGTTTTTTTCCGGAATTGGTAGTGAAGCCGGGGCTTCGATCGAACAGCAGATCGATGCGACCCGTGAACTGGGGTGGCGGCACATCGATCTGCGCAATATCGACAATGTCAACATAACGGATGTCTCCGACGACATATTTGAGGCGGTATTCGAAAAGCTGGGCGATGCCGGTATTGCTGTCAGCTGTTTCGCCAGCAATGTGGCTAATTGGGGGAAAGACGCCAGAAATCCTCGGGACTACGAGAGAAGCTTGGAGGAACTCGAACGGGCTATCCCGCGGATGAAGCGATTCGGAACAACGATGATCCGGGGCATGAGCTTCAGAACCCCGAAAGAGGACAAATACATCACCAAAGAGCTCGAAATCGACCTGATGGAAAAAATGAGAGCAATCGTACGCCGATGCGAAGATGCGGGGATTGTCTACGTGATGGAAAACTGTGTCTGTTATTTTACCCAGTCGTATGAACACATGGACCGTATCAGAGACAGTATCGGTTCACCGGCTTTCAAAGTTGTATTCGATCCGTGCAATCCGCTCATGACGGACAACCGCATGGGGAAAAAGCCATATGCAAAGCAGGTACCCTGGGAAGCCTATCTCCATTTGAAGGACCTGATCGTCTACGTTCATATAAAAGACGGGGAATACGTGAGAGAAACCGACGGTGTCTTTCCGGAGGTAGACTACAAATATCCCGGTGAGGGAGACGCCGACATTGAGCGAATCGTTACAGATCTCCTGACGAATGGATATGATGGCGGGTTTTGCATCGAACCGCATATCGCCAATGCGTTCTGTGACAGGGCTGAAGATTCCACCGACGACGAACTTCAGCGTTTTCAACTCAACAGCTACGTGGACTACGGACGTCGAGCTCAAGCTCTTATAGGCGGCATTCACAGATCCTTGATTTCAGAATAGAATTCCATCTTCATTTGATGCCTGATGTACAGGACGGGTTGGAATGAATGATAAGAACACGAATGACGACAAATCGAACAAAGCTGATTTTATAGATTCAATTGTCATCATTGCCGTCAGTCTCTTTGTGCTTTACGAATGCGCGGTGATGCCCCGGTACGAGAGATGGGGTTTGTATGCCACCCCGGGAATGCCACCGTTCCTTTTCGCCTTGTTGCTGCTTATTCTTGGCACAATTGTGTTCGTGAGAAGCATCATCCGCAAAGGATACAAACTCCGCATCGGCAGGAATGAGCTGTCTCAATTCGCAAAGTCAGGAGAAGTGCGAAGATTCGTTTTGGTGCTTGGATTGATCCTCGTCTACCTCTTTCTCTTAGGTAGAGTCCATTTCGCGATACTCAGCGTTGCCTATTTATTCCTCACCATACTGCTATTTAAAGGAGCTACCTGGTGGGTCAGCGGCATCGTCGCAGTAACGACAGCAGTGGCCGTCTGGCTCGTATTCGAGATCATTTTCCTGGTCCCTCTTCCGTGAGCGGTAGCAGCTGGATGCAAGCCGAGATTACTAGTATTGGAGTTTGCTGATGGGGATCGTCTATTTGTTTCAAAACATCGTCAGGCTGTTCAGTCCGATAAATCTGATCACCGTCTTTTTGGCCTGCCAATTAGGCATTCTATTTGGAATGCTTCCGGGTTTAACGGCAACGATGGGAATCGCTCTGCTGACGACAATAACGTTCAAATGGTCTACTGGAAACGCCATTATGACGCTGCTGGCCATATACGTCGGAGCCATCTACGGCGGCAGCCGATCAGCGATACTACTGAATATTCCCGGGACACCGGCCGCCGCTGCAACCTGCCTCGACGGATTTCCGTTGGCGCAAAGCGGTAGGGGTGCCGAAGCAATCGGACTGGCAACTACATCTTCGTTTTTCGGATCTTTCATCGGTTTGATCGCTCTGTCCCTGTTTACGCCCATACTGGGAAGCTTCGCCTTGGATTTTAAATCCTTTGAAATGTTTTGGCTGGCAGTTTTTGGAGTCGCTATCTGCGGGAATCTGACTGCGCCAAGAGATCCCATCAAAGGTTGGATCTCCGGGATATTGGGAATCCTGCTTGCCTTCTGTGGAATGGAGGCCATACAGGGGCACCCCCGCTTTACCTTTGGTGTGCTTGATTTGTATTCCGGTTTTTCCCTTATTCCGGTTATGGTTGGGACGTACGGTATGGCCGAGATCCTGTTGAATCTATCAAGTGGGCAGAAGAAGAAGGTAATAACGGAAATAGGACGAGTCGTGCCTCAGCTAAACCGGCTTCTGAAGCACTGGTTCACCATTATTCGATCGGGGATCATCGGAATATTCATCGGACTCGTGCCCGGCGTTGGTGAAAGCATAGCAGCCTATGTTTCCTATGATTTTTCAAAACGAGCGAGCAAGCATCCGGATGAATACGGTAAGGGTTCGGAGGAAGGACTCATCGCGGCTGAAACGGCAAACAACGCCTGTACCGGTGGAGCTCTGATCCCTGTTCTTTCACTGGCCATCCCGGGAAGTGCGCCAGCGGCGGTTCTATTGGCCGCACTCTGGCTTCACAATGTCCGCCCGGGTCCGTTGATCATGATCGAGTCTCCCAACTATATCTATGAATTTTCCGCTATGTTCTTCTATGCATCGATAGCGATGTTGGTGCTCGGTCTACTGATCGTGAAACCCCTCTTGAAGATACTGCAGCTAAAAAACGCTCTGCTCATGCCGATTATCTTCATATTTTGCATCGTCGGAACCTATGCGATCAATGGCAGGCTTTTCGACATCACGATTATGGTAATCTTCGGCGTTATCGGTTTCATCATGCGCAAACACGACTACCCGGTGGCTCCCCTGGTTTTGGCGCTGATCCTTGGACCTATGGTGGATGAGAATCTTCGCCGGGGATTGATACTGTCCAACGGCGATTTTCTGCCGTTTCTGAAGAGCCCTATTTCGATCGTCCTCGTGATTGCGATTTTTTTCACGCTTTTCGGACGGACCAAGCCCGTTAGGATCGCGCTACGTTTTGTTTTCAAACCAGTTACACTGCTCGTATCGGCGGTAAAACGAAGGACAAAGAAATAGTACCACAAACTTGGTCCCCGACCCTGTCGCAACCGACCTGCCTCAAAGGTAAGTAGATCATGGATCGAAGTTTCCTCTTGGACAAGTCCACTGTAATCGGCGCCGGACTCATGGGTACACAGATCGGTATTGTGTTGTCTAAACAAAGCCGGGTTGTTGTCCTCATGAGCAGACACAGAGATACGCTGCAGCGAGCCAGGCGGAATGCCGCGATCTATCTGCATCACCTTCATCAGCACGGACATCTCGATGGACAAGATCCCGAAACGGTTCTGGAAAGAATACGATTTACTCAACAGCTTTCGGAGGCCTTGAGCGGTGCGGAGCTCGTAGTCGAATCGATACCCGAGAATCTGACCGCCAAACAGGGTCTTTTTAGGCAAATAGAGAAAATAGTTACTCCTGAGTGTCTGTTAGTGAGCAACACCTCAAGCCTCCCGGTAAGCCAACTCACCGAGTCCGTCGACCAGCCGGGTAGACTGGCGGGAACGCATTTTGTGCAACCCGCACATGTTGTTCCGGTGGTCGAGGTTGTTTCCGGGATGCAAACCGATCGGAAAACCACCAATAGATTGGTGCACATATGGAGGAAAATGGGTAAGATACCACTGCTGGTGAAGAAGGATGTTCCAGGTTTCTTGATCAACCGTCTGCAGCACGCTCTGATCCGGGAAGCCGTGCGGCTCCTATCACAGGGCGTAGCCAGCGTCGAGGATATCGATCTTGCGGTTCGCCTGGGGTTGGGACCCCGGTTTGCCACCTCGGGTCCGCTCCAGCAGAGAGATCTGAATGGTCTGCGGATGCACCGCCAGGTTGCCGAGTACCTTTGGAAATTCCTCGACGGATGGCAGGAACCGTTTGCATACCTGAACAAGATGGTCGAAGGGGGAAATATCGGAATTGAATCGGGCAGGGGGTTCTATGACTGGAGTGGAACAGAACCTTCGGTTGTACGAAAGAGAAAAAACGAATCTCTTTTGCGGTTCTATGAAAGTATTATGTGCGACTGGGAAGACGAGAAAAGAGATAGTCGTGATAATAAAGACGATCGAGGAAGGAGAAGTTGATGGGGGGAGAGCTCAAGATCGGGATTATCGGCGCTAAGTTCGCCGGAAGCTTTCACGTGGAGTGCTGGAAGGCGGTCCCCGGTTCGACTATTGTAGCCGTGGCGGATATCGACGAAAAAGCCCGCAAGGATTTTCGCGCACGCTACGAGATTCCCAAGGGGTACGAGGACTACCATAAACTTCTAGACGATTCGGAGGTCGAGGTGGTCGATATTTGCCTGCCCAATTTTCTCCATGCCGAAGTTGCGGTTGCGGCGATGCAGGCAGGAAAACACGTGGTGTGCGAAAAGCCCTTTGCCACCTCTCTGCGAGACGGGGAGCGAATAGTCGAAACACAAGCCAAAACAGGTTGTCGGTATTTCTACGCTGAGGACTGGATTTTCGCCCCATCTTTGGTTCGTGCCAAGGATATCATCGCCGAGGGCGGGATCGGGAAACCTCTCTATCTCAAAGGAAAAGAGAGTCATTTCGGTTCTCACTCGCCCTTTGCGCGGGAGATCCGTTACTGCGGAGGGGGTTGCGTGATCCATTTGGCCGTGCATCCCATAGGCTTCTTTCATCATCTCCTCGGCAAACCTGCCACTGTTTTGGGAAAGTGCTCCGGAGGAGGGAAAAAGAACCTCTTTCACAGGGAGTTCGAAGGGGAGGATTGGGGTATCGGAATTCTAACCTACGACGAAGGAGTTCAGGTCGTTGTTGAAGGCAACTACGTAACACGCGGCGGCATGGATGATTTCGTGGAGATCTACGGAAGCTCGGGAGTGATCAAGGCGGATTTGACATTCGGAAGCCCCTTGTCTGTTTTCAGCGCGGAAGGCTATGGGTATGCCGTGGAAAAGGCGGATTTCACCCACGGGTGGACCCGTCCTGCGCTCGACGAACATCACTCCTTGGGTTACAAAGACGAGCTGGCTCACTTCAAAGCCTGTATTCTTGGAGAGGCTGAGCAGGTCAAGGGGACTTCGGCCGAGGATGGATTCCAGGTTCTGCGCATCATCGATGCGATCTATCGTTCCGATCAGGAGGGTCGAAAGATTGAGCTCAATTTACCGGGAGAATGACCATGGCATATAAAATATTGATACCCCAGGATGTATCGGAGACCGGCAAGGCGTATCTGAGGGATAAGGGATACGAGATAAAAATGGGCTCAGGAATTTCTTTCGAAACGCTTAAAAACGAGGTAAGGGATTGTCATGGTATCCTGGCCCGTACGGCGCGTTATCCAGCGGAAGTACTCAGAGCCGGCACGCACTTGAAAGTGATCGGACGTCACGGGGTCGGAGTCGACAACATCGACATCGCGGCGGCAACCGAGCTGGGTATCTATGTCACGAATGCTCCCGAATCCAACGCGGGATCCGTGGCCGAGCATACGATCGGACTGATCATCGCGGCGGCCAGGCACCTCGTGCAGTGCGACGCCGCCTTGAGAAGCGGAAACTTCGAAATCCGCAACCAAATGATCGGTAACGATATCGAAGGAAAGGTACTCGGATTGATAGGGGTGGGGAGGATCGGCAGACTGGTCGCCCGAAAAGCAGGGATAGGATTGAGCATGAAGGTCATCGGATTCGATCCATTCGTCGATCCTGCCCTGGTGCCGGAAGTCGAGTTCACCGATTCGATGGAGGGGGTGCTGAATAACGCGGATTTTGTCAGCCTCCATCTTCCGGTGAATGAGAAGACGATGGGGCTGATCGACAAAGCCAGGCTGTCGATGATGAAGTCCTCGGCCTACCTTCTGAATGTCGCGCGGGGGGGCATCGTTCATGAGAACGACCTGGTTGAAATACTCTCGGAAAAACGAATAGCCGGCGCTGCTCTTGACGTATTTACCGAAGAGCCCCCCAGCCCTTCCAATCCGCTGTTCAAGCTGGATAATGTGACCGTGACGCCTCATAATGCGGCGTTGACCCGGGAGTGTATGGATCGTATGGCTGTTCACGCAGCCCAGGGGATCGACGAGGTGCTTTCCGGCCGTGCTCCCACCTGGCCGGTTAACGAACCGAAGACGAAATAAACCGGAAGAGCACAGCAAGGAGCAGAACATGGGTTTCGTAGCCAAAGGTATAATCCCGGCGATGATTACCCCTCTGACAGACGAGGGGCGGTTGAACAGGAGCGCCTTCCGCAGGTTCATCGACTATCTCATCGAAGGAGGATTGCACGGGATATTCGTCGCCGGCACCACCGGGGAGTTCTACGGGTTGAGTGCCGACGAAAAAAAGGAAATGTTCGAGATCGCGGTCCAGGAAGTAGACGGCAGAGTGCCCGTTTATGCGGGTACTGGTGCGGTCACCACCAGAGAATGCATTCAGCTCACACAGATTGCGGAGCACTGCGGAGCGGATGCCGTCTCGATCCTTACGCCGATGTTCATCAGCCCGACCCAGGAGGAGCTGTACCAGCACTACAAAGCCATTGCAGCTTCCACCCGGCTGCCGATCCTTCTGTACAACAATCTGCCGAAGACCGGAGTAACCATAACGCCGGCAACCGTAGAACGGCTGGCAGAGGTCGACAATATCGTGGGGGTCAAAGACTCGAGCGGTGATTTCACCCTTACCTCTGAATATATTCGGCGTACCCGGAACAGGGACTTCTCCGTCCTGTCCGGTCGAGATACGCTGATTCACGCCTGCCTGTGCTACGGGGGCAGCGGCTCGATCGCAGCCTGTGCCAATATCGCTCCGCGAATTTGTGCCGATATCTACGACAAGTTTGTGGACGGGGATATCCAGGGATCGTTGGAGGCGCAGTTCGCCATTGCGCCCCTGCGGCTTGCCTTCACCTTGGGTTCCTTTCCCACCGTAATCAAAGAGGGTCTGAAACTGCTCGGAATAGAGGCCGGTCCGTGCATGGGCCCGATCGGGCCCATGACAGGGGCGGAGAAAGAGGAGTTGAAGCGTATCCTCCGACAGATGGGTCTGTTGGGCTGAAAAATCTTCTGAATAAGGATAGTCGTCTCAGGGCTGAAGAAGACTTCCCCCGCCATCGAATCGCAGGGGCTCGGGGTTGCCGAGGATCTTCATATTCTCGTATTGTTTCACTTCCTCGAGCATGGCCGTAGAAACATGGATCTCATCGATGTGGAGCGTGTTTTTAATCCTCACCAGACGCACGTTTTTTTTATTCAGGATGTTACAGGTCTTTATGGCGGCCTGAATTGCCAGTCGATCATTTTCCAGAACCATTGGGATTTTTACGCTGGCGGTCGCCGTAGATGTCAGGGAGTTGGGGTAGGTTTGTTCGAAACTGAATGCATCGAATACTCTCCGGGTCGTGAAGTCGGCGACACCAAGCCCGTTCGCGTTCCCGTGGGTATCGTCGGTAAGGCCAAGAACCACGATCCGGGATATTCGTGGCCCGCCGCTGGGATAGGGAGTCGTATAGCGACCGATGATATTGTTGTCCATCCCGGTCCCGCTGATGTCTTTACCTATCTCTTCCACGAGTAGTACATCGAGCGACGGAAAATACAGACCCGGCAATAACTGCTTGGCCTGTTCCTGCAGGGTTATCTCTTTTTCCGGTATTTCCTCGGAAGCGAGAATCTCGATCCCACAGGTTTCATGATATGCATTTTCCAGCAAACCGATCCCGAAAGCGATGTTGCAGCGATCGATGACCACCCGGGCGATGTCATCTATACTTTCCGCCATCTCTCCAAACCCGGCGTCGTGGCAGGCCTCCGCCCCTTTCTGTTTTCCCAACCCGATGGCGATCATTTTCATCAGCCCGCTCTCATAGCGACCCCGAAACGATACATGTGGTTTAATCCTGTTCACAACGATTATGGCGTCCGCCTCATAGGCGTACTTGTCGACAAAAACCGGAAGGCCGGTTCGGGTTGTTCCCAAATCGACCACTTCCATCGAGGACCGAATCGTTGCTCCGACATTATCCTCGCTGAATCCCGTCCTGCGCAATAATTCTGTTTGACCGTCGGCGGTCGCTCCACCGTGGCTTCCCATGGCGGGCACGATAAAGGGATCCGCCCCGTACTTTATCAACTCTTCGACGAGGGACCGCACCAGGAGCGGCTGGTTGGAGATTCCTCTGCTGCCTACGGTTATCGCTACGCTGCCCCCTTTCGGGATGCGGTGGAGCAGACCCCCTGCGTGGAGCCTATTCAGAAACTCTTTTTCGACGTTTTCGATACGGGGGCGGGGGAAAATCAGTCGAACTTTGCACATCTCGGGAATCGGCACAGCGCCGAGCATCGACTCAAAAATGTCCATATTGGGCTCGTAGCAATACTATCCCCGCTTGCTTCATCGGTCAATCCGAGGGGCCCTCACCTTCGGATGTCACCGCAGCATCAATTGACGCGGCGCCGGGGAGCTTGCTATGGTAGTGCGTAGAGCATGTCTTGATGAGGAGGCATGGGATGATTAAAATTTTTCAAGGGGATTATCAGAGCGTTCAGAGGGATGTGAACAACTGGATCGAGGTGTACAGTCCGAAGGTCCTCGATTTCAAGCAGTCGATGTGCCTGATGGAGCACAATATCATTGTGCTGCTCACCTTTTCCTATGAAGCAAAGTCCGGACCCGAGAAGGTCCAGTACCGAGTGACCAAATGATCGAGCTCGAGTTTGACAAGCGGAACGGGTTGGTGCCCGCCATCGCCCAGGATTATCGAAGCGGAGAGGTGCTCATGCTGGCATTCATGAATGAGGAGGCCTGGCGAAAAACCCTGGACACGGGGATCGCCCACTACTGGTCCCGTTCCCGCAGGCAGCTGTGGAAGAAGGGCGAAAGCAGCGGCAATATTCAGGAGGTGAGAGAAATCCGCGTGGACTGCGACCGGGATAGCGTGCTCCTCAAAGTACATCAGGTCGGCGAGGCGGCCTGTCATACCGGCCACCGCAGCTGTTTCTTCAACCTGATCCGCGACGGCGAGGTCGTGCCTGACGGGCAGATCATCTTCGATCCCAAGGACCGGTACGGGAGGAGTTAGCAAATGAAGAAACAACTGTTGAAGCTGGGTATACCCAAGGGCAGCTTGGAGCGGGCTACCATCGAGCTTTTTGAAAAAGCCGGCTGGCGCATTACCCTTTCATCCCGCAACTATTTCCCCTCGATCGACGATGGGGAGATCTCCTGCGCCCTGGTCCGGGCCCAGGAGATGGC
>Ga0315537_1001147_pt1 | contig 20802 bp, 17 predicted proteins | sample SalMarSW160270MG_FD_203091 | JGI IMG/M metagenome (GOLD analysis project Ga0315537, IMG submission 203091) | Salt marsh sediment microbial communities from the Plum Island Ecosystem LTER, Massachusetts, United States - Salt Marsh Sediment SW1602-70 ...
GCGTCTGTTACGCAAACGCCTCCAGCCGATATTGGCCCTGGTATTCAAAGCCTTCTCGCCCGGCTACGAGAGCATTTGCGTCTTGATGCTGGAAGGGGTAGTCTCACAATTGAGTGACCCAACCTACATCATCCAGACAGCCAGTGTCCAAATGCTGGCCCGGCGCTTGCAGCGCTTCATCGACAAACATGGCGACGCGATCAACACCTTGCTTCAGCTCTCCGCCGAGCAAGACACCCCTACAACTACCAATGCTCTGGAGAGCAAGAATGGCATCTTCAAACCTTTCAGCCTCATCGCCAAATTCTTCCCTTTGCCCAAGCGATGCCAGTCCCTCTTCGCTGGCGTTGCCTTGATGGAGAACTTCGATGTCAAGACGCGCGGTCCCAACCGAGGCACCAACGCCATGCAGCGAGCCAAGATCAACCTGGATGACTTCGGTGCCACGGATTTCTTCTCCGCCGTTGGCCTGCCAGAGCCACAAATATCTCTAGCCTATATCACGGATTAGGGAACCATCCCAAAAATCACGTTTTTTGAAGCTATGCTCGCACGCCTACTCGCCGTTCGTCAAAGAAGGATTTGACAAAATGATAGTAAGCTCATGGTGAGTTAATCGAATCTCTATCACCAACCCTTTTTCTTTTGGTGACAATCCTGGGGCCTGAACTCGAAGCGACAGTCCCCAAAAACCGAATTTTACATCTGAAACGAGGCCACCAAATCCTCGAACACTGGCAGGTGCTCTTCGAAGTCCTTTTGGGGAACCCAGTAGGTGAGCCGGTAGGTTTCCGCACCTCGGACAGCGAAAATGATACGTTCCCGTATAGTGACGCGCTTCTCGTTGGGCTTGTGGGACTGCTTGGGCATATCGTGGGCAGCGTCTACCTGGATAGCTTCCGCATCAGCTACTTTCGTCTCGGTGCGAGCTAAGAGGCAGAAGGTGTAGGCGGCTTGGTAGCGTTCGATCCACTCGTCGGCCCAATGAGAGGGGGGGTATCCTCGGTCTAGCCAGGCCCACACGGTGATGGAAGCGTGCAGGGAAAGGTCTGAGTCGGGCGGGGCGTGTAGAGAGAAGCTGACCCCTCTTTGGATCGGACGTTCTGTCAACTTCCAACTGGCGGGACAATCGAAGCTGAGCGACCAGTCCGTATATTGGCTGGTGATCCTTCTCGTTTGATTCTGGTTTTCCATTTCCCTCCTTTATGGCCCGTATTCAGGTAAATCCGCATAAGCGGGCTGGTTGCGGATCCAGTCCTTGGGAGCACTTCCCTCCTGGGCCATGACTTCTGCAACCTCGTCACAGAACCCGTGTTCCAGATCTCCCTTGATGAGGTTCCAGGTCTCCGCCATCTCCTTGAAAGCAACGTATTCCTGGTTGATGGAATCGGGGCGATCCCACTCGACGCGGGTGAGCAGGTACGCCAGGGCAGCCACGGTAGCCTCGACGGGATCCTCCTGCCAGGTCTCGTCAACGACCGCTGATTTGCCGCTCGGCTCGTCGCGGAAGTACCAGGCGAAGCAACCCATCGTGTAGTGGTGATAGCCGACTTGCACTCCCATCCTCTGTGAGTTGAGGCACTTCGGATACCCCTGGGGGAGATCGTCGTACATGCCGAACTCGGTGCTGATGTCCCATTCTACTTCGGAGTAGTCGGGCATACCAGCGCAGGGGTAGAATCCACGGAGCCAATCCATGGCCTCGTGCTTGCCCTGAAGGGCCATGCCGGCGCACCAGTCGAGGAATTCGTGTTGATCGCTTCCCTTGACCGCGTTCCAGAACTCAGACTGCGCTTTGTAGGCGTGGTACTCCTGGTTGATGGAGTTCTCACCGATCCAGCGCGTGTGCTCCGCCTCGTGGACGAGTATCGTAGCCCCAATTTTTACCCCATCTTTCTTAGCTTGCTGGCTGAGGTGAATTGTGTCTTCGTCGGGGTAGTATACGCCCCATAGACCCTCAGCCAGCTCACTGACCACGATCCCGACCCCTGAGCTCATGAGTTGGCCATAATACAGGTGGCCTTCGTCAGTGTTGTTTATGAGGTCGAGGCACGTCTGAATGTACACCTCGTCCGAAAGCCCTTCCTCCTCCTCTTCCTCTTCCTCCTCTGGTTCCTCTGGGGCCCCTGTACAGATCAGGTCTTTAATCGCCTCAAAGGTCACAGGCCCGATGCCGGACACGTCCATGATGTCCTCAATGGTCGCGTAAGGGCGACCCTCGATGATCCGCTGAGCCAGGACGGGGCCGATCCCCGGCAGGGTTTCGAGCTGGGCCTGGCTGGCATGGTTGATGTCGATTTTGCCTTCCTCGTGCTCCTCCTCCTCTGGCTCCTCTGGACAGACTTCGGGAAGGTCAGCGTACTCAGGTTGACTGCGGAGCCAGCTTTTGATCGTGGCCTCGTCGTTTAGGTAAAGGTCAACGTACTGGTCATGCGGCTGGTAAAAAGTGGTCGTGCGGATCGCCTCCCACACCTCTGCCTGGCGCTTGTGGGCGTGGTATTCCTGGTCAATGGAGTAGCACCTGTCCCATTCGGCGTGCACGCTTTCGTAAGCGAGGTAAGCCGTGATGATCCTGGTGCGATTCTTGGGCGGAAGGCTTTCCAGGTAGACGCTGATGTAAATGGTCTTAGTGGACGATACGTACCAGCTTGCAACTTCCGGGTGTTCGTTCGACCATTGGACTTTGTAGTCGTTTCGTTCCAGGAAGACATCGACCCCAGGAGCGACGTGCGGAGCGCCGAGGACCCAAATTACATCGCTCAGCCCTTCATCCACGCCGGAGTGCGTTGGCAGTAGCCCAAGGCACGCAAGGCTGCGCATCCACTCTGGGTCTGTCATCCTGTCGTCCCAGAAGTGGATATAAACCCAGTTACAATGGGGATCCCATAACGTATTGTGGTAGCCGGCGTAACACTCCCTCTCGGCCCTGAAAGCGTGGAAGTACTCATGGAGGGATTCCTGGCCTTTCCACCGACTGTGCTCGGCTGCGTGTGTGACGTGCTGGGCAATTATGGGATGAGCTAACTCTTTGGCGTCTGGGTCGATTTTGATGGTGTTCTCGTAGGGACACCACTCCGCCAGTCCCCCCTGTGACGCAGAACGGGCCCAGACCGAGATCTGGCCAAATTCAAACTGAATGTTGGTGGTCTGGATGTGGGTGTAAATATCGTCGAGCTTCTCGTTGGCACTGATGAATCCTAGAACTTGCCTGATGAGCCGCTCTTCTTCCTTTTTTTCCTCTTCCTCCGGCGGTAGGTCCTCGTGCGGCCCTGCATAGATCCAGTCTTCGATCTTCTCGAAGATCGCAATCCCAATGCCTTGCACAAACAAGAGGTCCTCGATGGTTCTGTAAGGGCGATTGTCAACGATTCGCTGGGCGAGAGTGGGACCGATCCCCGGTAGGCCCTGGAGCTCGATGGCGGTGGCGTTGTTGATGTTGATCTCTCCCTCTATCACCCAAGGCTCCTCCGTTCTCCAGTTGCCGGGAACTTGACCCTCTAGGCCATAGAGAGGCAAATGATAGTATCCGGCCCCGGTACGGAGCCATACCTTTTGCGGCTCCATTTCGGAGAGGTGGTGCGGTATGGTGTCGGGGAAGAAAAGCTCGACCCAGTCGAGGAACTCGTGTTCCAAATCCCCCCTGAGGCGGTCCCAGTAGTCCGCCAGGTAGTAGTAAGCGAACCATTCCTGGTGAATGGAATCGGGCGAGTCCCACTCCGCGCGAGTGAAAAGATACGCCAGGGCAGCCGCGCTGACCTCATCGGGCTGGCCTCGCCAGTCTTCGTTGATGAGCCCCTTTCTGCCCTCGTACGAGTACCAGGCAAACCAGCGTTCCCACTCCTCGGTGGTCGCAGGATTGTAGTAGTGGTATTCGATTTGCACCCCCAACCTTTGCGCGTTCAGGCAGAGCAGGTACCCATCGGACATGCTGTCGAGCATCTCGAAAGCTTCTTCGAGGCTGTCAGGTATGCCGTAGTATCTGGGTAAGCCGTAGTGGGCGGGTGAAGTGCTGATGTAGTCCATCGCTGCTTCCCGGCCCTGGGCGATGAAATCGGCCACCCAGTCGCAGTGGTCGTTCTGGTCGCCCTTCTTGACTGCGTTCCAGAAGTCTGCCTCGGCTTTGAAGGCGTGGTACTCCCCGCTGATGGAGTTCTCGCCGTGCCAGCGTGAGCGCTCCGCCTCATGGATGATGTATTGACACGTGACTTTTTCGTCCAGCGCTTCGGCGGAGATGTCCACTCCGATGGTGTTGTCGCTTGGGAACCACTGAGCCACGGTGCCGGTGGGTAAATTCCTGAATTCGATGGTGATGTTGGTATCTACGATGAGGTCGTAATACACGCGGGAGGCATCGGTGCGTTTGATCAGGCTGAAGCATCTCTGGAGGTAGTTTGCTTCTGGTGGTGTGATGTCCTTGCCCTTGGCCCGCCACTTGGCGAGGGAGTAACCGGCCAGGATGATCTTGACGATGGTCGCAGAGTCGCAGGGCGAGTTCCATTGGCCTCGCATCTCCCAGTGATCCCAGGAACGGACGTGGAAGTTCTCTGGTGATACTTCCAACAAGCTGCCCTGCTTTGACAATTGTGTTTGGGAAACAGTGAGCTCGCCATCGTTGGGCGCATCGTCCTCTAGTTCACAGAGCCGAGTAGCGTGGTATGTTTGGGGGAGGATTGGGATATGCAGACAGATGTAATAGTTCCCCGCGATGATGTGGTACGTGACGCCTTTGCTTTTGCCTGTGACACCCGAATTGAGTTGGGCCAGGAAGTCAGAGTCTGGCTCTAACTGTAATATTGACGTCCAATCCCACCATCCTGGATACAGGTTGGACCAGCGAGTACCCCGGTTGGGTGGGGCCAGCATGATGAGGTTGAAGACGTCGTCTCGGTACGGAGCCGGGTATGGATTGGGTGAGAAGTCCTCGTTCTCGATGTACGCCCTGGCCACGATGCCTCCCAGGCTGTGGGAGAGGATGTCCACGGCGGGAGCCCCCTTGTGGCTCCTCAAGACCTCGATCTCGCGAGCCAGGGACTGAGCGTAAAGGCGGATGTCGAGGGGTGTGCCGCTCCCCGGCGCGTGGGTATAGTTGCTGATGTACACGTCGAGGCCCTGGCCGGTGAGAAACTTGAGGGCGTACTGCTTGTCGCCGGGGCGGTCGGGATCGTAGATGAGTGCGAAGTCGGGTTCTTGCATGGAGTCTTTGCCGGTCAATGCGAAAGCCATAGCTCTCCAGATTTCAGCCGGGTTGAAGGCTTCTGGATGCCAGCCGTGCACCAGCAAGAGGGGCAACTCTTCCTCGCGACATGCGGGGTCCCAGTCGAGGTGGGCCAAAGTGCCGATCTCGGTGGTGTCAACGTACCCCTTGGCGAAGATGCCTTCGGGGGCATCTTGGGGGCAGATGTAGCAGTGGCCGCCGATGCTGCTGAGGTTCACTGTCCAGGGGCCAGCGTTGTAGTTCTTGACCAGGCAACTCCACGTCCACCACAGGAAGCCGGTGCAGAACTGAGGCGGGGCGTTGTCGCTGTACCATCGCCTGGCTTCCTCTGCCATGTTGTTCCACAGTTCCACGCAGTGGGCGAAGAGATGACGTCCGAGCTCGCTGAGCACGGAGCGCGGCATTTCGGAGCGCGTCTTAGGCCGATTGCGAACGACGGTGTCCGTGATGTCACGCTGCATGTCGAAGGTCTGGCTCAACACGCCAAACAGCGGATGATTTCGGTCTTGTTGCAACACTTTTACCATGCGGCTTATTCCTAACAGTAGGCGTAGATGATCAAAGGTCAAAATCTTCGGTGCTGGCCAGGACCCCCCTCGTCACCTGGAATGTTTCCTCATGGCTCGCCCCAAGCCGCAGGTCAAATCGGTAGCAAGCGATATGACCTTCTGGGCAGCGATAAGTCCTGATGCGGGTAATCTCTGCTCGGCGCGTGGACAGAAAGTCGCACGAATTTACCGATTCTACCCAACCTAAGAGAGCAGGAGTCCCTGGGGTGATTTCCTTCGCGAGGATAGCGGCCTTTATCGCTGGCGTGAGCCATTCAGACTCGTAACACCAAGTCACTTCTTGGCCTACGGGTTGCTCAAAGTTCTGCCTGATTTTGGAACGGAATCGGCATACGTGTTCGCTGACTGACAGTCGTATTATCTTCATCGTTCCTCCCTTACGTTGATTGTAGTGCTATAGAGGTATACCACCCGACATCGCCCTCGCTATCCACTGTCTCAGTGTGCCAACCAGAAGCATCTTGGTAAGCGTACTTCAAATTGCTATCACCCTTGCCTATGTGTTTAGTGTAGCTGATATGTGGGTAGCCGTCTCCATCCAGGGCGAGGGAAGTGTACGTACCAACAAGCCCCTCGCTGTCCACGGTCTGAATGTGCCAACCGCCTGCGTCCGCGTAAGCATATTTCAAGTCACCGTTGGTGTCGTCGAAGTAACTGATGTGCGGATAGTCGTCTCCATCCAAGACCAGCGAGGTGAACTGGCCAACAGATCCCTCGCTGTCCACGGTCTCAACCTGCCAGCCCCAAATAGCTTTGTGGGCATATTTGAGATTGCGATTGGTGGCATCGTAATAACTGATGTGCGGGGCGTCGTTACTGTCCAAGGCGATAGAGGTGTGCTCGCCAACATTGCCTACACTGTCGGCGGTCTCGATGTGCCAGCCGTCAGCGTCTTTGTAGGCATATTTTAGATCATAGATAAAGATGTAATCAGTCGTAACATCCTGATAGCTAATGTGCGGATAGCCTTTTCCGTCCAGGGCCAGGGAGGTGTACTTGCCTACTATTCCTTCGCTGTCTACGGTCTCAAGGTGCCAACCATCTGCATCCTGATAAGCATATTTCAAATCGCTATTTGTGGGTCTGTAGTAGCTGATGTGTGGGTAGCCATCTCCGTCTAAGACGACAGAGGTATATTGGCCTACAGTTTCGTGCCCTGTATGATCTACGATCTCAATGTTCCAACCGCCCGTATCCTTGTAAGCATATTTTAGGGCCTGTTGGAGAGTTTGGGCTTTGTAATAACTGATGTGCGGATACCCGTCAACATCCAGGGCCAGGGAGGTGTACTCGCCTACCATTCCTGCGCTGTCTACGGTCTCGATGTGCCAGCCGTCAGCGTCCCGGTAGGCATACTTCAGGTCGTAGTTGGTGTAGCTGAAGTAGCTAATGTGCACGAGGTAAGGCAGAATCTCTGGCAGGGCCAGGAGGAGGTGGAGACCGTCGAAGGTGATGGCGTAGCAGTTTGGATTGGCGATTTCCATATCTCCTACGATCCTGGTGCGCACGGCGGCCATGGTGGCAGGGTCGATCTCGATCAGCTTTGTGGGGGTGGTGCCGAGGACAGCGTGAATGTGTTCTCCGTCGAAAACCAGGGCGCGACAGTCATCCTGGCCTGAGTACCCAAGCCAGTAGCCCGCCTCGGCCATGTCGCGGGGGTCGATCTTGACCACCTGGGCCGACTCAGTGTGGAGACCGGCGTAGATGTAACTCACGTCGAAGGCCAGAGCACGGACGTAGCGTTGGGTAACGTCACCGACCCAAACGGCGACCGTTTCCATGGTGCCGGGGTCGATCTTGATCACCTTGGCCGGATCGGTATCGAGACCAGCGTAGATGTATCCCCCATCGAAAGTTAAGGCGGTGCAGCCTTCCCATCCGGGCGCTGTCTCCCAAACCTCGTGGGTGTGCATGGTGACCGGATAGATTTTCACCACGCGCGCCGGGTCGGTCAAGAGGCCAAGGTAGAGATGAGTTCCATCGTAAGTCAGATACGCTGCGTTGTTCTGGCCTGCCTCCCCCTCCCAGACGTCTACCTGCGCCATAGTGTTGGGATTGATCTTGATCACCCTGGCCGGGGTAGTGGCCAGCCCTGCATAAAGATAAGTGCCATCAAAGACCAGGGCATGGCAGTAATCCTCACCCTCGCCTCCAGTCCAGGTCTCGACGGCAGTCATATCAGCGATGTCGATCTTTGCTACCTGTGCAGGAATGGTGGGGAGTCCAGCATACATGTGATGTGCGTCGCAGGTCAAGGCATAACAGACGCCCTCGCCGGAGGGGATAGGCCAGATCTTCAGCAGTCCTTCTGTTGCCAGGTAGGGATGGGAAGCGAGGAGTTTCTTCCAGGTGTCTAGGTTGTCTATTACTTGATCGCTGATGGTGCCGCCTGGCCCCAGCGCCTCGTCGGGGAGGTCGCCGTCTGGCCCCAGGTTGGGAATCAGCAGAGATGCGTCTCCCGTGCCGCTCCCCGGACCTCCCTGCGCGGTGTGCTCGTGGTACTCGATGCCGTCAGCGATGGCCTGGATGAGGGCTGCGAAATCGTCCTCGTCTGGCACTTCACCGTAAGCGAAGGTATTCTGCAGGTCTTCTCGTTGGTCGTCGTCGAATTTGCCCATTCTGCTTCTCCTATGGACAGTACTCGGGTAGATGCTCGTAAGCAGGTATGCCCCGCAGCTCATCTTTGACGGCCTCCTCGCCCTGGGCGAAGAGTGCAATCAGGTAGTCGAGGAAGTCGTCTGTGTATCCGTCCTTGATCTCCGACCAGACCTGGGTTTGAGCTTGGAAAGCGTGGTACTCCTGGTCAATGGAATTGCAGCAGAGCCACGTAGCGTGAATGACTTCGTGTGCAATGAACGGAGCGAGCACTATGGCGCTGAGATGCTTGGCGTCGTCGTTGATCAGTATCTCTTGCCCCAAGTGCCACCAGCCGGCCATTGCGGCTCCTGGAAGATCCGCCCAGTTGATTGGAATGTTGTGTTCAATGATGAAGATATATAGCGGCAAGCCAGTGCTGCATCGGGCAAGCCACATCAATGCCTCCTGGAGCAAGCTCAAGACATCGAACACGTCGCGCATGATCATCCTGATCACCCCAGCCGGCGAGGTGTGCAAGCCGACGTACAGGAACAGAGAATCGAACATCAGGGCTTGCAGGTTAGTTTCTGTCTCAGAGCCTGCCCAGACGGAGACGGCGGCCATGTCCGAGGGGTCGATCTTGACGACCTGCGCGGGATCAGTGCCCAGCCCTGCGTACAGGTGCGCTCCGTCGAAGGTCAAAGCCCGCACGTATGCCTGATCAGCTTCCGATTCCCAGGTGCCAGCGGGTGTCATTTCCTCGACGTTTAGCTTGACGACCTGGGCCGGATCGGTGTACAGGCCAACGTGCACGTGCGACCCGTCGAAGGCCAGGGCCTGGACGCCGTTCTGCCCGCCTTCTCCTGTCCAGTTGTCGTGGGTGGTCATGTCTGATGGATCCACTCTGACCACCCTGGCGGGAGTTGTGTAGAGACCAACGTAGATGTACAACCCGTCGAAAGTGAGGGCTCTGCACAGACCTTCTCCCTCCTCACCCTCCCAAGTCTCCACGGTGGACATGTCCGAGGGGGAGATTTGCACCACCTGGGCGGGGGACGTGTCGAGGCCAACGTAGAGGTACTTACCGTCACAGGTCAAGGCGATGTGCTCTCCCCCTCCCCCTCCACCTGACCAGGCGCCAACGGTTTGCATCGTCGAGGGGTCGAGTTTGCTCACCTGGGCTGAGCCGCCGGCGCAGCCTGCGTACAGAAACTCCCCGTCGAAGGTCAAGGCCTGGCACGGGCCTGCGCCTCCCCCACCCACCCACTTCCCAACGGTCTCCAGCGTGAGGGGATCGATCTTGATTACCTGGCCTGCCTCCATGCTGAGGCCGGCGTAGATGAAGTCGCCGTCGAAGGCCAGGCAAGCACAATCGTCCTCCAATGCTCCCTGAATTCGGGTGGCTATCTCCGACAAGTCGCTGGGGGCGAAGGTCTTGACTGTGGCGGGGTAGGTGTCGAAGCCGGCCACCAGGTACTGACCGTCGAAAAAAAGCCTCTGGCATTGGTCTGCATCGCCCGTTGACTGCCAGGTCGCCAAGGTGACCATCCCTCCGGGGTCCAACGCGATGACCTGAGCCGGGGTGGTGTTGAGGCCGGCGTATACAAACTCACCGCTGCAGGCCAGGGCGCGACACTGTTTCTGTTCCTCTGTTCCCATCCAGGCGCCCTCGATGATCATGGTGAAGGAGTTGATCTGGATGACCCTGGCCGGAGACGTGTAGAGCCCCGCGAAAACGTGATCCTCCGTGCAGGCCAAAGAGCGACAACGACTCTGCCCGGCCTCTCCCTTCCATTCGCCGTAACGTTCCATGGTTTGAGGGTAAATCTTGATTACTTTAGCCGGGGCGATATCCAGACCGGCGTACAGGTACTGGCCGTCGTGGGTCAGAGCCTGGCACTCCTTCTCGCCTTCTTCGCCCGTCCAGATGCCGTTGGTTCCCATCGTCGCGGCGGCGATCCTGATCACCAAGGCCGGATCGGTGTTGAGACCAGCGTAGACGTACGTGCCATCGGAAGCCAAAGCGTAAACGCTGCCCTGGCCGTCCCCGCCTACCCATTCTGCCTCGGTTTCCATCGTCGCGGCGTTCACCCGGACCACGCGGGCGGGGACGGTGTTCAGGCCGACGTATACGTAACCGTCCTCGTAAGCGAGGGCGTAGCAGTGATCCTGGTCGTCGTTCCCTTCCCAGGTGGCGACGATGGCTTGCGCATCCAGGTCGTACTTGATGACCTGAGCCGGAGACATGTCCAGGCCGAGGTAGGCATACTGCCCATCGCCAGCCACGGCGCGGCATCTGCTTGACTCTTTTTCACCTTCCCAGGTGCCTACTTTCTCAACCATCATGACGTCTACTTTGGATACCGAGGTGGGGCTGAGGTCCCACCCCGCGTACAGAAATGTGCCGTCATACGCGAGGGCCCTCATGGTCTGCTCCTGTGGCTCGGGAAACCATCCTGCCAGGAGGTGCAGGGTGTCGGCATTGAAATATATGATTGCGCCCATGTAAAAGTCGTACTGTGGATCCAAATCACCGGCGAAGAAATCGGCAGCGGCGAAAACGACTGGTATGGTTGGGGAGTCAGGGATCGGGGGGGTGTATTCCGTGTACAGGAGGTCGAAGTAGTGACCGATGCTCTCTTTGTCGTCGCAAACCGCGGCGGTGGTCATGTCCGAGGGGTCGATCTTGACCAGGATGCCGGGGACGGTGTACAGCCCGGCGTACACGTACCCGCCGCCACAGGTCAAGGCTCTGCACCTGTTCTGTCCTGTGTCGCCCTCCCAGGTGGCGACGGTGCTCATGTTGCTGGTCTTGATCTGGATTACCTTGGCGTGGCTGGTGTCCAGGCCAGCGTACAGAAATGTCCCGTCGTGGGTGAGGGCCAGGCACTCACCGTCCCCTGCAGGAGCAGTCCACACCCCCTCGGTTTGCATGGTGGCCAGGTTGACCTTGATGACCTTGGCGGGATCGGTGTCCAGACCGACGTAGAGATGCGAGCCGTCAGTAGCCAGGGCTTCGCAATCGTTCTCCCCCTCCAAGCCCCCCCAAATCCCTTTGGTCTGCATGGATCCGCCGCCGATGCGCACCACGCGAGCGGGCGACGTGGACAGGCCGGCGTACAGAAATCCATCGTGCCACACCAGGGCCTGGCAACGGTCGTCTTCGTCCTGGCCTTCCCAGGCTGCTTCGATCTGCATGGTGTCGGGGTTGACCCGCACCACGTGGGCCGGTGCTTGTCTCAAGCCCACGTACAGGTGTCCGTCGCCGAGGGCCAGGGCGTAGCAGTGGATTTCGTCCCCGCTGCCCAGGAAGGTGTCCACGGTGGTCATGCCAGCAGGGTCAATCACAGCCGCTCGGGCCGGGACGGTGGGAAAGCCGGCCACCAGGGAAGAATCGGATAGAGCCAAGGCGTGACATCCTTCGTCTCCCTCCTCTCCCGTCCAACCGCCCGTTTCCACCATGTTCCCAGGGCGGACCTTGACGATCTGAGCAGGACGGGTGTTCAGCCCAACGAAGAAGTGCGTTTTGCTGCAGGCCAGCCCCCGACAATCGTTCTGACCGGTTTGCCCACGCCACTGCCCCGGACTGGTCATCTCGTCGGGCAGGATTTGGACGACGCAGGCCGGCTCGGTGCCCAGGCCGGCGTACAGGTACGCACTGTCGTAGGCCAGGGCGCGGCAGCGATCCTGGCCGCTCGCTCCCGTCCAGACCTCGTCGGTGTCCATGTCGCTGCGGTAAATCCTCACCACCTTGGCCGGCACGGTGGCCAGGGCCGCAAAGAGACGGTCGAAGGCCACGATCACCGAGCTGCAAACGTTCTCTCCCGATTCGCCCTCCCAGGCTTCCTCCCTGGTCATGTTGGAGGCGCGGATCCTCCTCACGCGGGCCGGGGAGGTGGCCTGGCCGGCGTACAGGAACTTTCCCTCGGCGGCCAGGGCTACACAGTTTTGGTCTTCATCGGTGCCGAGGCAGTAGTCTACGCGCTCCATGGTGGCGGGGTTGATCTTGACCACCCGCATCGATGAATGCTGCACGGCGGCGTACAGGAGTCCGTCGTGCATGATCAGGGCGCGGCAACGGTCCTCTCCTTCCCTGGCCGTCCAGGTGGCCTCGTAGCGCAGCGTGTCTCGCCGCAGCTTGACTACCTGGGCCGGACTGGTCTCCAGCCCAACGTAGAGGTATTGCCGATCTCCAGCGGTGGGGGTGGTGAGAAGCTCGCCTTCTCCTCCCTCCCAGGTGGTCCTGATGAAGTTGGCCCCAACGGGAGGCTCGACGCTGAGACGCCGCCGGAAGGCCCAGAGGTTATACAAGAGCCCGTCGGGGATCCACTCTGGAGGCGCGATGGGGGCCGCGTCCCCCGTCCCACTGCCTGGCCCTCCGTCTCCGACGTGCTCGTGGCACTCGATGGCGTCGGCGCATTGATTGATGAACCAGACGAACTGCTCGGCAGTTGGAGATTGGTAGTTCTGGAACCAGGATTTGAAAACGTCCACTCTCCACTGCATGAATTGAATCGGCGTGTGCCCGTCCCACGGGTGAGGCTCTGTCATTTCACACTTCCTGCTCGTTGAAATCGCGCATGATCTTCCTCACCACCTGAGCCGGGGCGCTGTAGAAGCCGAAAAAGACGTACAGCCCATCGAAGGCCAGCGCTCGACACTCCCCAGACCCCTCGGCGGCTTGCCATTCAGAGATACGGCTCAGGTCGGGAAGACCGAGTTTCACTACTTTGCCTATGTCGGCTACCAGACCGGCATACAAGCTTTCTCCGTCGTACAGGAGAGAGGCACAGTAAGGCTCATCTTCGTACCCTGTCCATTGGCTGACGAGGCTGAGGTCATTCCGCCGTAGCTTCTGCACTACAGAGGGGCTGTCGTAGAAGCCCGCGTACAGGAAAGAGCCATCGGTGCACAAAGCGCGGCAGTGTGTTGGTCCTCCCTCGTCATTCCATCTGGCGATGGCTTGCATGGTCTCAGGGTCGATCTTGACCAGGTTGCCGGGCGAACCATACAGACCGGCGTACAGAAACTCCCCGTCGTAACATAGTGCACGGCAATAGGCTTGATTTGCGTCTCCTACCCATTCGCCTGCGGTGGTCAGGGCGGCGGTTTCCAGCTTGACGATGCGTGCTGGGTCGGTGTTCAAGCCAGCGTATACGAATGCTCCATCCCAGGCCAGGGCCATGCACTCGTTTTGGTCCTCGTTGCCTACCCATTGGGTGATGTATTTCATGGTATCGCGTTCGATCATGGCCACCTGCGCAGGCTCAGTGTCCAGGCCGGCGTACAGGCGATCACCGTTCCAGGCCAGGGCCCAACAGTAGTCTTGGCCTTCCTGGCCCGTCCACGTGGCTACTGCGGTCATGCCGTTGGGATCGATTTTCACCACCTGGGCGGGGGTGGTGTCCAGACCCGCGTACACGTACTCCCCGTCGGAGATGAGGGCTTTTACGTAGCCTTGACCCTCCTCGCCCATCCAGGACGCGGCCAGCATCCTGGTTGCCAGGTCGGGCCGGGTGCACAGGCGTCGCCTCCAGGCTCGGACGTTGCGGAGCTGGGCATCGTGCCAGGTGTCAGGAAATGAAATAGGGGCTGCATCCCCCGTCCCTGAACCGCAGCCCCCGCTTGATTTGTGTTCGTGGCTCTTGATGCCGTCCTGGATGGCCTGGATGAAAGCGTGCCACTGCTCCTCAGTGGGCTTGTCGCCGGCCTCGAAGTACGATCGGAGCGTGTCTCGAACGTCTCTGGTGAATTTGGTCATGGTGGATCATTGGGTCTCCTCGTGAAAATGCTGCCTTACATCATGAAACCGTAAGGTCCCTCTGTGCTGATCGGCTCACCGTAGAGGGCTGCCTCAAAAAGGCCAACCTTTTTGCCACCTACACCATAGTGGCTGTAATAGCTAACTCGCATTTTCTCGACTTGCTGCTCAGTGAATGAATAATAAACCCACTGCTCCCAGTTGAACGACCCTTCGTACACCAATGTCCAGTCCGTACCATCGAATACTTCTACCCTTATAACATCTACGTAAGGATAAGGCCTGTAAGGGTAGACTCTGACCTGGTCGCACGTAATCGGTTCGAGAGTGAGTACAAGATAACCCGACCACGATAGTGCATTGACATATGTGATAGCGGTGGAAGGCCATGAAACGGAACCGTCGTAAGCATAGGGTTCATCTGTCCACACACCTGATGGATCTTCGTGCCCAGTTGGGGTTATCCAATCCATTGCTCCTCCCTTGGTTTGACTGCGTGGATCACCGTGTTTCTTTCAGACCGTGACTTAGTTTGACCGTTTTGCAGATGCACTCTTGGAAGCCTGGTGATGAATCTGGACGCGGTGGGCCACGCACTTGCTACATGATGAAGCTGTAGGGGTTGGCTGTAGAGGGAGAGCAGCTTCTATCAAGATGGAGCTACTATTCCTGAACAGACTGGATCAGGCGTCGTGCTGTGCGTACCGCTTGTACCAGAGCATGATGGTCAGAGTTTCGCCAGCATCCCCGGAGCCGATCTGGTCAATGTCGGGGATCAAGACATCGTCGTCGGTCGCAGTGGTGGTGTCGAAGCTGGTGCTCTCACCCTCGGTGGCTGACGCTGCAATCTGCGGCCGATTCCCCTGGGTGTCGGCCCAAAGAGAAGTGCCGTTCTTGTTGATGTCCACGATGATGGCTGCCCCCGTGGGCGCGGTCTTGACCAGAAGCTCGGCCTCCAGGAAGGTCACGTCGCCCCTGCACCTGAGACGTGGCCCCTGGGAAGCACCGGCCTCAAGTGTGCCTGGGATGATCCACACAAACGCCCCGATGGTGTAGAGAGGCGCTGCGTCACCTGTACCGCTGCCAGCACCGCCACCAGAGACGTGCTGGTGCTCCTGAGCCGCCTCCTGGATGGCGTCGATCAGGTCGGCGAAGTTGTCTTCTTCCAACTTGCTCCCTGTCCCAAAAAGTGCTTTGATGGCCGCGATCTGTGCATCTGTGACTTTGCTCATGTTCTTTCCCTCCCTACTTGAAGTACCCGAACAGGTTCAGGATCACGGCGCAGGTCTCCCCTACTTCTTGGTTGGTGACGCGGTACTGCATCTTGCGGTCCTCGTCCAGGCCGCAGATGGCCATGAGTCGCCCGGTGAGGTTGACGTAATAAGCCTCGACCATGATGTACAAACCGCTGGTCTGCCCTTTCTTGCGAATGGAGAAGATGGCGCGGTGATCCGTGTCCTTGGGGGCGACGCTCAAGGTGACCAGAACCGCCGTGGCCCCCGTGGGAATGGCCTCAGGCATTACTACGTCTGTCCAATCCACGTTTTCTGTGGACGAGTAGTTGATGATTTGCTGCGGAGTGATGGTGTAAAACATTTCGTCCTCCCCTGTGAGAATTTGTGTCCAGAACCCGGCGCTGAAGGCTACGAACAGCCTGTTGAGCTGGGTGTCAACGTAGAAATCGCCGGCGTTCGGACTGCCTGGCAGACTGGAGGGCGGGCCGTGTCGAAGGTTGACGATGGGTGCTGCGTTGCCCGTGCCGCTACCAGCCCCCCCACTTGCAACGTGTTCGTGCTCTTGGGCCGCCTCGGCGATGGCGGTGATCAGGTCGGCAAATTTCTGCTCTGACAAGGTGTCGCCGAGCTCGAAGCTGGCCTTCAGGTCTTCTATCCGACTTGAGTCTACCTTGGCCATGTTCTCACGTTCCTGGCGTAAGGGTCGAAGATGGGCTTAGCCGAGTGTCACGTACCCATCCAATGACCCTGCATCGTAGTACACACGGAAGTTCTGCACTCTTGCACCTTCCGCACCCGTTCCCCCCGTGTGATGGTAATACAACTGGATGAGATCGCCTTCTTCCCACCCTGCAATGTCCTCGGAAAAGGTGACCCACGAAGATTCTGAAGTAGACCGTTCTGTGCCGACCGCTTCCCCGTTGTGGTAGATCCGCCCGTAAGCAGTTAAACCTGACCCCATGATAGCCAGGTCAAACTTGATGCGGTATGTCCCAGGACGGTAAACCTTGATCTCTTTGGCCTCGACGTATGTGAGGCTGGTGGTCTCTTTCTCTCCATCGGAGCTCACACACAGGTTGTCACCAGCACCCACTTCGGGAAGCCCTGTGTCGCTGATGATCTCGGTCCATGTCTCTGCACTGAAACACGCATATAGCTTAGAGGTGTCGGTCTCCAGGTAAACGTCGCCCACTTCGGGATTGGCTGGCCTGGCGGCCGCTGTCCCGCTCTGCAGGTTGACGACTGGTCCCGCGTCGCCTGTCCCCGTCCCATCACCACCAGAAGCCGTGTGCTCATGTGCTTGGGCTGCTTCGGCGATGGCGTCAATTAGATCGGCCAGGTTCTCCTCAGTGATGACGTCGGAATGCTCGAAGTTGGCCTTGATGGCTGCGATACGAGTACTGTCAACCTTGGACATGCTTCTCCCTCAATTCACTTGGGCCTGGCCGATTATGGCGAAGTCGACCTCGGCTGCGTCGTAGACAGCTTCGTGGGTCTTCAGGTAGACACTTTGAAAGAGATGTTGCCCAACCATGCGTTTCTCTTTTGCTCTCTGCCCCCACTCTTCCTTTTCTTCGTCGGAAAGCGCGTGCCAGGCTACAATCCCTGCTGCGAAAACTGCACGCCAGGCTTGCTGCTCGTCGGTGCGTGGGTTGGTGGGCGTGTAGTAATCCATGCGCTCTTGGCCAACGCCTGGACGGTAGCGAAAGATGTAAGCGCCAACTTTGCATCTGGCTGTTACGCCGAGAGGGATGTCTTCAATTGTCCCCGTGTCCCATACGGTGTTCATGCGCCTTGTGCCCTTGGTGTGATTATACCAGAAATATCGAACTGTGTCAATGAGCTAGGGATATTGATGTCTATAGACAGGGTGACCTATATATCCAACATTCCAGTCTCTCTATACCCGATTTTGCGAAGATTGTTTTTCGAGTTTGTCAAGATTTGTTTCAAATGAGGTCAGCGGTAGTGGGCGATGCGCTTGACTGTTTTTTGGGAGAGCATGACCCCGGCTGGCAGGGCAGAATGTGAAAGAGGGCCGCAAGCGTCGTCGTGTGTAGCGACGTAGCGTGTCAGGATCGCCAGCGCACCTCGCCTCAGGCGGGGTTGCGAGGCGGGCAGATGGTCTAACTGTTTTGATCTGGCGTCGTCTTGAAGTCACCTGGCGATCAGGTCATGGCAAGGTTCGAGTTAGTGTATGCAGGTATGCAAGAGGCAAGGATGGTCTGACTGTTTTGATCGCGAGCCAGTATCTCAGCGTGGCAGAGAGGATGGCGCATGGGGTTCAGGGGGCGATGAAAGGTTGAGGCAAGGCTGTTCAGGAGTTTTGGGGAAAGGAAAGCGAGGTCATCGAGGGGCTGCTCTGACGCCGAGCAGGGGGCGCAGGAGGGCTGGGGAAAGGTATCTTTAGGGTCAGACGCGATGGAGTGAGGAGTTGAGGAAGGGCCTCTCCGGGGTCAGATGCAATGGGGCGGAGGGCCACCGAGGGGCCTCTTCAGGGCTGGCAGGGACAAAGTACCGAGTCGTGAAAGGGTCTCTTTAGGGTAGGCCAGAGGAGACTCAGTGTCGCAGTCGGTGAGAAGCGCAGGCTGATTTTTGGCTCTGAAGGGAATGAAGGTAACAGCAACGGCTACAAAGCGAGACGCCCATTCCCTTTTTTCTCGACATGGGAACTGTGACAGTCGGTGAGCAATGCGTCGCAATTTTTGGTTCTGAAGGGAACGGTTGTAGCGGCAAACGCTAAAAAGCGTGGTGCCCATCCCTTTTTTTCACGGTACAGGAAACGTGGCAGTGGGTTGTAAACAAAGCGTTGGCTTACCCTCGTCGCCTGGGAGGTGGGCTGGGCGTATCTTTGTCGAGCGGTGCTGGTAGCTGTGATGCTGTAGGGATTTGTAGCAGTGAGGGAGAATGCTGTGCTGTTGCGTTGAGGGTGTAGCGTAGCGGGGTTGATGTAACATTGGGGCAAGAAGGGGGAGGGGAGGGAGGCATGGGTGTTCTGACTGTTTTGGTCTTGGGGGGGAGATGGACTGACTGTTTTGGTGCGTAGGGGGGAAATAAAAAAAGCCCCCCGGAGACGTGGAGCCTCTGGGGGGCTTTTCTTCGTCGTTTGTTGTGCTGGTGGCTTTCTATGGGTGTAGGGTATGTAGGGTTGTGTAGGCTTTGTAGGGTATGTAGGCTTTTGGGGAAGGGACGATTTCATTTGCGTTTTGATTAAACATAAGCCTCTGGACAACAATATTCTCCCTCCTTCTCCTAACAGATCTCCCACCGGAACATTCGTTGTGGCTTGCCTTGTCCTCGGTGGAGCCATAGGGCGGCGCAGAATCCGACCCAGTCTCGTTCGTGGCGTAACCAGTCGATGACCTCGACGATTTGATCGGCCATCTCTTGTACGTCTTTCTCGGTTAGCTGATAGAACTGAGACCAGGCGGTGAAGAATGGCTTGCTCCAGGGGTGGATATCTGAATTGTCGAAAGGTATCCAGTCTTGATCTTTGGGGTCGGCGAGGGGGTGCCAGTCGGACTCAGTGACGTACTCCCCCTCCACGTAAAAGCTTATTCCTGTGCACTTCATGTTCTATTCTTCCTTTCTTGACGAGGAGGGGGAGCAAGTGTCCCCCTCCTCGACTTGGCCGTTCAGCCAGGCTACCATTTCCCTGCAAAGCTGCATTGACGCGATCAAGCGAGCCTCAAGCTCCTCTGCACTTGGCGGGTGCCAGGCGTGGTGGAGTTCCTCGACGGCTTTCTGGATCGCCTCGAAGAAGGCTTGCTCTTCTTCTGGCGTCAGCTTGGGCGGTGGTGGCCACTGCTCCTGGAGGAAGCGCCTGGCCGTAGCTACGGGCGCTACGTAGAGCTGGCGTTCCTGGCGGTCCAGGATCAGCCAGTGATCAGCCTCGAAGTCAGAGCTCCCCAGGTTGAGGGGGAGCAGTCCTGAGCCGTCACAGGCATCGCAGGGATCGTTCTCCAGGGTGTTGGTCGTGCCTCGCCCCCCACATCGCGGGCATGGCAGCCATAGATGGGGAGCTATAGCGTAGTGGCTCTCGAATTCTATCCAGGTCCACCAATTGCCGTCGCCGCTGGTGTGGCCATCGTCGTACATCACCTCGTCGCCTGCAGGCTGCCAGTAGAAAGCGACGTAGCGGGCGTCGCCTTGGTAGCCCAGGGCCACCTCGAACTGAGGGGGCACGGGGATTTGCAAGTGAATCAAAGGAGACGTGGGTTTGGTGGTACTGGCTATGGCATCTTCATCTCTGCTGAGCCCCTCGTCTACCTCGCGAATCGGCTCGGGCTGTTCGCCAAACCGTGCTTGGTAGTCTATCAGCTCTTGTTCAGTTCCAACGTTTTGCCTGGGAAGTCTTGGCATGTTTACCTCCTTGCGTTGTCTAATTGTTTTGGTTGTTGGTGCTGACTCTTTTCGCCTCCCGGAGACTCTTTTGCCTTCCCGTCGTCCGGCAGTTCGTACTTCTCCGCGACCTCGGTTCTCTTGAGCGCAATGCCGTACTGGTTCTTGTACTCCGCCAGGGGGCGGAAGTAGGCGTACTCAGCGACTTCTGCCTCGGTGAACGGCTCCGATTTCGGATTCAGGATGAGGGTGAATGGGCCGAGGCAGTTATCCATCTCTTCCTGAGTGTGCGGCTCACCGTCCTGGCGGAAGCAGGCCCCGTCTCGACTGCAGAAGATGCCACGGTGCTCGTCGCTGCACCATTCTACGGTGACGAAGAAAGTTTGGGAATCTCGTGACATGGTAAAACCTCCTGACTGTTTTGATGTGCAGGCAGCCTCGTCGGGCGGCGAGGTTGCCTGACTGTTTTGGCTACGGCCCGAGTAGCTCGTTGATGTCTTGCTGAACGGATCGGGGAGCGTCGATCGGTGGCGGGACAGGCTTCTCCAGGTTGTTGGCGTACATCCCCAGGGCTCGGCGGAAAATCACCGCTGGGGACCAACCAGGATGCCGCTCCTTGACTCGCTCGATGTTGAACTGGTCTTCTTCGGAAATGTAGAACGTGATTTTAGTGAACATGTGATCACCTCCTTTTCCCGACCATTCTAGCCATGCTGCTCGTGCGATCTATCCAGTGGTGACCGTTGAACCACTGCCAGCGAACGTGGCGGAGAGCCCAGCTAACGGTTCTTGCTTGCCAGAAGACCTTCCACCGGGTCGGGCCGTAAGAGCCGATGGTCATGGCGGCGTCGGCCAGCCGTGTCCAGAGTGTTCTTCTGCCTTTCATCCTGCTCACCTCCACATTGCCTTGAAGATACCAGCGTCCCAGGCCTGTCGTATCTCTGGCCTGGTCATCAGGCCAGCCAGGATGAGGCCATGCTCCAGGCCTTCCAGAAAATGGGCGTCCTGGGCGACGGTGGCCTCACAGACGACGGCGGTGATCTCGGTGATTCTGGTCGCATCCAGGTCTGGCAGGGTCTGGGGCGCGAGTGTTGGTTCGTCCTG
>Ga0315537_1001150_pt1 | contig 20757 bp, 17 predicted proteins | sample SalMarSW160270MG_FD_203091 | JGI IMG/M metagenome (GOLD analysis project Ga0315537, IMG submission 203091) | Salt marsh sediment microbial communities from the Plum Island Ecosystem LTER, Massachusetts, United States - Salt Marsh Sediment SW1602-70 ...
CATTGTGCCGTGTTTCACCCTAAATGCTCTTATTTTTAGCTATTTTCGTACATTTTCATAGATTTTTAAATTGTCAAACTCGACAGCTTAACAAGCGAAATGTAAGTTATATGCAATCGTATTATAAGAATGCGCGTACTTAGTGATGTAGTTGTAGCTGGCCAATATATCAGTCTAATTTGTTTAATACCTGGCCGGTTATTACCTTTGGGAAAAAATAGGTTGCTTTTCGCGGCATAACAAGCCCGGCTTCGGCAATTTTGCGAACCTGCTGAATTTTTGTGGGATTCAGAATAAAGGTAATATCGTGCTTGCCCGTATCCACCGCATCGATAGCATCCTTTGCAGTGCTCGAATAGGCAATCAGCTTTTCATTATCGTGTCGGAACTGATCAAAACCAAAAATCTCCATAAAAATAAGCCGGGATAATACCGTTACATCAATATTTCTGACCACTTCCGGCAATTCATCCGTGAACATCCGATCCATAACCCCGGGCTTTAATGTCAGAAGATTAAGCTCCCTTCGTTCTTTCATAAAAACCCCTATACAATTTTTTGAATTATTTGATGAAAGAATCGACATAAATTGGGCTCGTGCTTCTGCCTGCTGACCGTTTTTGTAAGGAATTGTTATGATATTAAAATAAGCTTTCGCCTTTTTGATAAGCGACGCTCTTGCAGCAGCCGGGACTTGATTCAGCATACGGTGCGCCGGAAGAATAATAAGTCCCGGATCTTCCATACTGCAAAGATACATCATTACATAGTTTGCCGGATGGTCATCGCTGAGATCGGGACGGTTGGCCGACAACCAGTCACGGTAGTTGAGTGCCGTTTCATAACGATGATGTCCGTCGGCAATAAAAATGAGTTTGTCTTTGAAGGCTTCGGAAACATACCGGTGAACCGCCTTATCGGTGATACGCCACAGAAAGTGTTTCTGTCCGTTGTTGTCGGTAAAAGCATTGTCGGCTGTTTTATTGAAAATGGCATTTTTTAATTCATCGAGAACACGGTTTTCATTATCTGAATACAAAGAAAATATCGGGCTGAAATTGGCATGACAGACTTTCATCAGCTCAAGCCTTTCCGATTTCACGTTGGGGAAGGTCTTCTCATGGGGGAGAACAACACCCTTTTCAAAAGGTTCAAGGCCGACCAAAGCAATCAGGCCGTAACGGGTAACCCTCCTGTTTTCAAAGGGGAACTCCATGGCCGTAAGGTAAAACGCCGGTGTTTTGTCACGCTCCATGATATGTTCTGAAAGCCACTTATTAAAACAGCTTGCTGCTCTTGTATATCGGTTGTTTGTGCTCATGTCGTTTTCGGATGTCTTTCCAAGTGTCAGCCTGATAATGTTATGGGGATGACGCTCATGATATTCAAGCTGTTCCTGCTCTGAAATAATATCAAAAGGGGGGGCGACAACATTTGCCATATTATCGATTTTACGAGTATTATATAGAATTCCCCTGAAAGGGATTATTTCTGCCATGTTTATAAATTCCTTTTTATTAATTTTTAAATGCGGGGAACTGATACTATAAAGATTACTGTTATTCAAGCGATAAAATTGGATGATTCGTAAAAACTCTTTCGATAATTGGCTTCAAATAAAACAAGATTATTGACAGGGTCTATTAAAAAATTATATTGAACCTATCTGTATTTTAACAATTGAGGACATTGGAGAGGTGGCCGAGCGGCTTAAGGCCCCGCTCTCGAAAAGCGGTATCCTGTCAAAAACGGGATCGTGGGTTCAAATCCCACCCTCTCCGCCATAAAATAGCATCTTAAAATTTTCGGAGAGATGTCCGAGTTGGCCGAAGGAGCACGACTGGAAATCGTGTGTGCTGTTAAAAGCGGCACCGAGGGTTCGAATCCCTCTCTCTCCGCCAAAAAAATATCAGGTGTCCGGATTAGGAAGCTTTCTTTATGTCCTATCTTGTTCTTGCACGTAAATATCGCCCCCAAACCTTTGACCAAGTGATAAAACAGGACCATGTAACACGGACGTTAACCAATGCTATTTCGGCCGGTCGCGTGGCCCACGCAATCCTGTTTTCAGGGCCGAGAGGGACCGGGAAAACTACGGTTGCCCGCATATTGGCAAAAGCCATGAACTGTAAGGACGGCCCTGCGCCGGTTCCATGCAATGAGTGCAAATCATGCAGAGAAATCACTGCAGGAAATGCCGTGGATGTGTTTGAAATCGACGGTGCCTCAAATAACAGTGTTGATCAGATCAGGGAACTGCGTGAAAACGTCAAATACATGCCCGCTCACAGCCTTTACAAGATATATATTATTGATGAAGTTCACATGCTCAGCATCGCCGCTTTTAACGCGCTTTTAAAGACCCTGGAAGAACCCCCGCCCCATGTAATGTTTATTTTTGCCACTACGGAACCTCGAAAGATTCCGATAACCATACTTTCCAGATGCCAGCGACATGATTTCAGACGAATAGATGTGGAGTCGATTTCCAAGCATATGGAAGAACTGTGTGCCAAAGAGGGTGTGGAAATAGCCGTTGAGAGCTTAGGGTTAATTGCTCGTGAAGCCGGCGGAAGCATGAGAGACGGCTTGAGCCTTCTGGATCATGTGATGTCTTGCACCCAAGGGGCGATTACACATGAACATGTTCTGGACATAATAGGCGTTATCGACAGAAAAATTATTTTTAATCTTTCAGAAGCTATTTTACGCGGAGAAATCCCGGAAGTTCTTAATATCTTGGATGAGATATACAACGCCGGTCATGATATGAAAAAGCTGTATGCAGATATGATCGAACACTTCAGGAATTTATTGGTCGTTAAAATGGTGAAAAAAATCGACCGCCTGGTGGATATCCCGTCACATGAAATAGACGTGATGCGTGATCAGGTCAAGGAAATTACCAGAACCTTCCTGAACCAGATTTTAGATCTGCTCTTTAAAGAGGAAGTATCCATATTAAATTCAACACAACCCAGGCTGGCCATTGAAATGGTTTTTATCAGGATGTTTCAGATGAAACCGGCCTTGCCCATTGATGTTCTCATAGCAAAGCTTGATAATCTGAGAAAAGACATTCATGAAACCCGGACAGATTTTCGTGATCTTGAAAACAAGCCCGTGTTCAAAAATAATCAAGAAGGTTTCATAGAAACATCCGGTGAGGCATCGGGCACTGCAGAGTCCGTAAAGCCTTTTTCTTCAGCGGCTTATGATCTAAATGAAAATATTAACAGGACCTGGGAAAGACTTTTGGTAATTTTTTCAGAAGAATATCCTTCCCTGGCGGCAAATCTGAAAAATTCAACGATAAAAAGCCTGGCCGGTCGCCGTCTGGAAATCGAAGTAAACGGAAACGAATTTAACATAAATATGGTCAGGCGAAATAAAAACAGTGCCATTATAAAAAAAGTATGCAGCAACTTTTTCGGCAAAGAAATGGAAGTCATTATAACTGCTAAAAAAATACAAAATCTTGATAATCAGGACAAAACAGACCACGCAGAACGTTTAAAACAGGAGGCGTTAAGCCATCCTCTTGTTACGGATACTTTAGATATTTTCAACGGCAATATCGTTGATGTTAAGATTTTATAGGAGGTGTTTAAATGAAAGGCATGGGAAAAATGATGAAACAGGCCCAGCAGCTTCAATCCAAGATGTTAAAACTACAGGAAGAAATGGCGGACAAAACCGTTGAAACAACTTCCGGTGGAGGTATGGTAAAAGTAGTAGCCAACGGCAGACAACAGGTATTATCCATTCAGATTGAAAAGGAAGTGGTTGACCCTGATGATGTGGAAATGCTTCAAGATCTTATACTTGCAGCTATAAATGACGCGTTAATAAAATCACAGGAAATGGCCACCCAAGAAATGAGCAAACTCACCGGCGGTCTCAATATACCCGGATTGATGTAGTTCCTTTATTTGTAAAATTTTGTGTTTTTTGTGGCAAATAAATTCTAAACATTATATTTTTTTATCTTAACTAATTGAATATTAAAGAAATTCTTCCAATTTTTTATAGTTATAATTTTCAATAATATTTGGTTTTCTCCGAGCCGGAGGCCGACTTGTTACAGTCCGGAAAATAGTCACTATGAGTCACTATCCACCCTCTATTCTGAAATTGATCAAAAGCCTTTCCAGGCTTCCGGGAATAGGAGGAAAAACTGCCGAGAGACTTGCTATGCATATACTCCGGGCACCGCGCAGTGAGGCGGAACAGCTTTCGAGCAGTATTATTGAGGTAAAAGATAAAATAAGATTATGTTCCGTCTGTTTTGGGCTAAGCGACACCGATATTTGCAATATATGTAGTGACCGGACAAGAACTTCCTCAATTTTATGTGTGGTGGAACAGCCCGCCGATATGGTGGCTATTGAAAACTCCGGGGCTTTTACCGGATTGTATCATATCCTTGAAGGCGTTCTGTCTCCCATGAACGGTATCGGGCCCGATAAAATCAGAATTAAAGAACTGATCTCAAGGATAGCTCAAGGGGAAATCAAAGAGATTGTTCTTGCCACAAGTACAAATGTAGAAGGTGAAGCCACTGCAGCCTATATTGCAGAACGTATAGAAAATTACCGGATCAAAGTGACGAGGATCGCATCCGGTGTTCCGATCGGAGGCGATTTAAAATATGTGGACCAGGTAACTCTGAAAAAGGCCATGGAAACCAGGCATGCTGTATAAGATTGTAAAACCGTCAGATATTTTCAAATGCCGGCAATGTGGTGAGTGTTGCAAGGGGTATGGGGGTACCTTTGTAACCGAGAAGGAAATTAAAGCCATTGTCGATTATCTTAATACCGATCCTGAGAGTTTTGTTGATAATTACTGCCGGGTGTCGGGAGGAAAAGCGGTTCTGGCACAGGGCAGGAATGCTTATTGTGTATTCTGGGACGGACTGTGTACGATTCATCCGGTCAAACCCCGCATGTGCAGAAACTGGCCTTTTATAAAAAGCGTACTGGTTGATATAACCAACTGGCACATCATGGCTGAACTCTGTCCGGGCATTCGAACGGATTTTCCTGATAACGTCATCAAAGAATGTGTCCGCAAAGAACTTACAAAAAATCTATAAAAGCTTCCAGTTTTTTACATCTGACAGTTTGTAAACAGTGTTCCCCGCTCTATCCGAAATTATCCTGCGGAGAATATTCCTTGTTTCAAGATCTTTCAGACCTTCAAGCAATGACGCTCGGGTACTGTTCCACATTTCGGAAAGTTTCTTGGTTGAGATCGCCGTGTCAGTGTCTGCAAGGCTGCAGCATATCAGGTATACTGAAACCGTCTCCACCGGAAGTCCCAGTTTAAAAATCTTCTGGTTCATGGCCGGAGTTTGATTTTGTGAATTCATTTATACGCCTTGATTTTGGTCGGTTGTCATTTTTCGTTTGCGGGTTGCTATGGAATATAAATAAATATAAGCATATCAAAAAAAAGTCAAATGATCACCCTTAAAAGGGGCGGCTTGTTTTGATCGTAATGGAAGGATAATAATGATTGGAATATTCGATTCGGGAATAGGGGGACTGACCGTTGTCAGGTCACTTATGAAGCAACTCCCCGACTATGACATCCTCTATTTTGGAGATACGGCTCGTACACCATACGGAAGCAAGAGCCCCGAGACCGTAGTCGGGTATGCTCTCGAAAATACCGAATTCCTTTTAAAGCAGGGTGCAAAAATGATTGTAATGGCCTGCAATACCGCTTCAAGTGTCGCTTCTGATCGTGTGGCTAAAAACTTTGATATTCCTATATTCGAAGTTATATCTCCGGCATCAGCAAAAGCAGTTAAAAGCTCCAGAAATCTAAGTATCGGGGTTATCGGAACCCGGGCAACGGTTAAAAGCGGCAGTTACGAAAAAAAAATCAAGGCAATGAAACCGGCGGCAAAGGTCTATTCCGTTGCCTGTCCTCTTCTGGTTCCTTTGGTAGAAGAGGGATGGCTGAAAAAACCCGAAACTGTGATGATACTCAAAAAATATCTGCATCCTTTAAAAGTCAGGCAAATAGACACGCTTATTCTGGGTTGCACCCATTATCCTCTTTTACTGGATAAAATTCAAAGAAAAATCGGGAGAAGGGTAACCGTCATCGACTCTTCCATTGCTCTTGCAGAAAATGTAAAGGATTATTTGGATACGCACCCGGAAGTTGATAATTTTCTGGGCAAAAAAGGAGCGTTCAGGCTCTTTGTGTCAGACGTGACCGAGCAGTTTGAAAAGACCGCCGAGGCTACGCTTAAAAGGAAGGTTTTGCTTGAGCATATAAAATTATAGCCATGGGCTTCGTAAAAAAAACATACCATTATCATTCGAAGGGGTGCCCTTTTTGTTTTTTAAGATAGATGTTTCCTTCGGAACAAAACCTGCCCACCAATAACGACTGGATCTTATTAACTTTTTGTTAATAAGTTGTTTTTGGGTAAAATCAAGTTAAATTGAACCCAAGCTTTTGCCGATACATATAGATAACAGTATTAATTTGTAACCGTTTAGTTATTTGAAACAAATCGATTTCAAACCGGCTTCAGGTTAGGAATCTTGACAATCTGTACTCATCCGTGTCTAAATTAGAATACTCCTAAACGATCAAGTATGATAAATTCGTAAAAAGACTTTTTACGGGTACCATCAATAATAAATGGGGTAATAACGATCACATGGAATCTAATAAAAGATTAGAAATACTTCAGCCTTATATTAGAAAATTGCCCAGTTTCCCGGCAACTGTCAACAAGGTCATGGAAATCTGCTATGATGCAAACACCTCTCCTGCGGATTTGAGCAAGGTAATCAGTCTGGATCCTGTGTTATCCGGAAAGGTTATGCAACTTGTCAACTCAGCCTACTTTGGTTTCTCCCATGAAATTGTCTCTCTGGTAAGGGCAATTATTATGCTGGGTATGAATACAGTGAAAAATCTTGCCCTAGGCCTCGCTGTGATGAGTGCCCTTGGGAGTCGTAAAAATTTTCATGCCCTTGACATGGATGCATTCTGGAGACATTCTCTCGGGGTAGGTGTTATTTCAAAGCTGATTGCTAAAAAACGTAACGTAACTCCCAACAAATTGGAAGGATACTTTATTGCCGGGCTATTACACGATATTGGAAAGATACCGTTGAATGGAAAATTCTCTGATGAGTATCGGCTTGCAATGGAGATTTCAGACAGAGAGCATCAACCTCTCTCCATCTCCGAAAGACAGATTCTGGGGATAGATCATACTATCGTTGGAAGCCTTATTGCGGAAAACTGGAAGCTGGGAGCAGAAATTGTAGATACTGTAACCTATCATCATTCCCCGGAAACCTATAAAGGCGAACAGAAAGATATTCTTTTTACTATAATTCTTGCGAACTATTTTGCAAAAAGATCGGGAATCGGTTTCTCCGGAGACCCTTCTATGGAAGACATTTGGCCCCAAGTGTTTCAGCACTTTTCTGTTTGCCCGGACACAACTCTTGATTATTTGCAAGATCTTACTGATGAAGTAACTCAAGAAATAGAAAAAGCCCAAATATTTTTGAAAGTTGCGCGATAAGGAGAATACCATGAAAGTTCGTTTCTGGGGGGTTCGCGGCTCCATTGCCGTTCCTGGAAGAGAAACCGTGGAATTTGGGGGCAACACCTCATGCTTAGAACTCCGGTTTGGCAAAAAAAACAGGCTCATTATCATTGATGCCGGAACCGGCATCCGTGCTCTGGGAAACCACCTGGTGCAAAATGATCTCCCAAAAGGACCGATTAAAACCGAGATATTCATAACCCATACCCATTGGGATCACATCATCGGTTTTCCCTTTTTCCAACCGATCTATATTAAGGGTACAAAATTGAAGGTGTATGGACCCATAACATTCGAGGAAGACACCATTGAAAATATTATGGGCGATCTCCTTCGATACCGTTACTTTCCGGTATTGCACGGTGAACTTACAACAGATATCGATTACTTCCAGCTCGGTGAATGCGAAATGGATCTTGGTGACGGGATTATTCTGAAAACAAAATACTTAAACCATCCGCTTCTTTGTCTGGGGTACCGCTTTGAATTCAAAGGCAAGGTCCTTTGCACCGCCTTTGACACAGAGCCATTTAGAAATGTCTTCTCCACAGACCCAAACGCCCCGGATTATGATCCGTATACAAGTGAGAAAGGAGAAGAAGCCGTCAGAGAAGAAAACCAAAAGCTGCTGGATTTTTTTCACGGTGCAGACATTCTTATCCATGATTGTCAGTACACCAAAAAAGAGTACTTTGCATCAAAAATAGGATGGGGCCATTCTTATTTTGAACATGCAATCAGTTCCGCCCTTGAGGCCGGAGTAAAAAAAATCGTTCTTTTTCATTATGACCCTCCACGAACAGATCAGGAACTGTTTGCACTTGAAAAACGTTGCCTTGAATATATGGAGAATCAATCTGAACTTGAAATCGTGGTGGCAAGAGAAGGAATGGAGATTCTTCTTTGACATCCCCAATTAGTGCTTCGGAAAATAATACCTGAATCTTGCATGAAAAACGTAAACCCGAATCCATAATTTATTGAAATGATACTCTGTTATCCGTTAAAAGAATGTTTTAAGCCAAATTTTCAGCCGGCACCGCAATTAAAGTGACCATGGCTTTTGATATAAGTTTTTCTTGGCCTTCAGATACAGAAAAAACTTCAGATTCTGATACCTTGATTTTTCTGCCATTATTGATGACTTTTGAACGGCAGATCATCAATTCGCCAACGGCAGGCTTAAAATAATTAATTTTGAACTCAATGGTCAGGATTCGATAATTTTCGGAAACCGTGGTAAACGCAGCATAACCGGCCGTATGATCAGCCATGGTCGCAATGACACCTGCATGCACAAACCCGTCTTGCTGGCGGTGCACCGAACGAATTTTTAGACGTGATTCAAATATCCCGTAAGCCACCCTCTCAACTTCAAACCCGCAGTTGGCCGGAAACCCCTGAACATAATCTTTTTTTAAAAATTCAAATCGTTCCATTTTAACATATTGAAAAGGCAGATTTGGTTTCTGGTCGAATATTTTTTGAGTGAGCCCTAAGTCGATATTTTTGAAAAATCTGCTATGGTTTCAAACAGATCGGCTATATGCTTGAGCAAGCTAAGTCTGTTACTGCGTATTTTTGTCTCCTTTGCCATGACTAAAACTCCATCAAAAAAAGCATCCACCGGACCGCGAAGAGAAGCGATCTCGTGCAGTGCGTGTCCCGGATCTCCCTTCTCCAGGTTGGCCGAGACATTGTCTTTGACCGCTTGATATGCCGAATAAAGAACGGATTCGGAATCATGTTCAAACAGGTTCTCCTTGATGGGTTTTGCTTTAAAGCCCTTCACTTTTTTTATGATATTGACGACACGCTTGAATGCAACAGCCAGGGGTTCAAAATCGGGTGCGGTCTTTAGATTTTGAAGTGCCCTGGCCCTGTTCCAGACATCCGGAACATTGTCCACCGATACACTCACAACGGCCTGGATGACGTCTTTTGAAAATCCTTCTTCCGCCAGCAAATGTGTCATACGGTTTTGTATAAATGTGCTTACCGGATCGGCGATATCCCGAATCTTCCTGATGCCCTTTACACCGTATAGTTTTAGACTCTTCTCGATCATCCCCGTCAGAGAAAATGAAAAGTTTTTATCGATCATGATTTGGATTAAACCGATGCCTTGCCTCCGAAGCGCGTATGGATCGGAAGCGCCGGTGGGAATAAGCCCTACGGAAAAAAATCCGCAGATATTATCGATCTTGTCGGCAATGGCAAGAATCGCGCCTGCCGTAGTTTCAGGAAGTTTTCCCCCTGAATAAATCGGCCGGTAATGTTCTTCTATTGCTGTAGCCACTACAACGGGTTCTTTTGTAACAGAGGCGTAAACCCTGCCCATAATCCCCTGCAGTTTGGGAAATTCAACCACAACATTGCTAACAAGATCCGCCTTGCATAACCAGGCAGCCTGGGTAACATGCTTTTTCAAATCCGAACCCTCTTCAACGTTATCCGCCAGAAATCCTGCCATTTTTTGAAGACGTTTAACCTTTTCATACATGGACCCGAGTTTGGCCTGAAAAAGAACGCCTTTTAGTTTTTCAACCCTGTCTTTAGAGGAATATTCCAGATCACTTTTGTAAAAGAATTGAGCATCCGCGAGTCGGGCTCTCAGCACCCATTCATGCCCGGTTGCCACCAGGTTCATATCTTTTGTGCGGGTATTGTTTACCGCCACAAAGCAGGGCATGAGATCCCCTTTACTGTCTATCACGGCGAAATACTTTTGGTGTTCTCGCATGGCGGTAATCAGTATCTCACCGGGGACTTCCAAAAATTCCTTATCAAATTTGCCGGCCGTAGCCACAGGATATTCGACAAGGTTTTTTACAATCTCCACCAGTTCATCATCAGGCAAGATCTTGCCGCCTACTTTTTTTGCAGCCTTATCGATCTCTTTCTCGAGAGTTTTTTTGCGTTCTTGAAGATCTACCAGTACTTTTGCGGAACGCAGGGTCTTAATATAGTCCTCGGGGCTGGAAATTTTTACTTCGGTATTATTCATAAAGTAATGCCCACAAGTATATCCTCCGCTTTTTATGCCCCCTAAGGTAAAAGGAATTATTTTCTCTCCCAAAAGGGCTAATATCGAATGTATGGGCCTGGCAAATTGAATATCAAGCTCGGCCCATTTCATGGTCTTGGGAAACGGTGTGGCAAGAATCACTTCCGGCAGGATATTTTTCAGCAACGTTCGGGAGGGGAGCCCTTGCTCCGCAACTTTTGCACACAAGTAACGCCCCTTGTTCGTATCCTTTACAATTAAAGTATTTACCGAAACTCCGACTTTTTCAGCAAATTTTTTCGCCGCCACAGTGGGTTGGCCTTTTTCATTAAAACCGACTTTTTCAGGAGGCCCCACAACTTCTGAAATTAATGATTTTTGTTTGACTGCAACTTTTTTTACTTCCACTGCAAGCCGTCTCGGAGTCGCAAAAATCCTGGCACTTCCATGTTCAATACGGGCATCGGTCATTTTTTTCAGAAGCATTGATGATATTCCATTTAGCGCAGGTTCAATGTAACCTGCCGGTATCTCTTCCGTCCCAATCTCAAGCAATAAAGTTTCCATATCCACCTCTATATTTATTTAATCTGATGCAAAATTTAAATTAGAGTATTCACGAGTCATGCACCATTGATCTTACATCATCCATTAAACATCATCCTATAAACGGAACCGCCTTTAATATCATTTTTCCTTCTTGATCAGGGGATACCCCATCTTTTTTCTTTGCTCCAGATATGCTTCCGCACAGGCTCTGGCAAGGTTTCTTATGCGTCCGATATAACCGGTTCTCTCCATAACACTGATGGCGCCGCGAGCATCCAGAAGGTTAAATGTATGCGAACATTTCAGGCAGTATTCATAAGAAGGAAGAACCAACTTTTCCTTAATCATGCGGTCGGCTTCAGCCTCGTATTTATCAAAAAATTCGAGCAGCATTCCGACGTCCGCCTTCTCAAAATTGTAGGTTGATTGCTCCACTTCCTGCTGATGATGGACATGACCATAAGTTACATCATCGTTCCATTTCAGATCATAAACGTTGTCAACGCCTTGCAGATACATGGCAATACGTTCCAATCCGTAAGTGAGTTCCACAGATATGGGAAACAATTCAACACTGCCGCAGAGCTGAAAATAGGTAAACTGGGTAATTTCCATACCATCCAGCCAAACTTCCCAACCAAGTCCGGACGCACCGAGGGTCGGCGATTCCCAGTCGTCCTCCACAAACCTTATGTCATGCTCAAGGGGATCGATCCCAAGCACCTTAAGGCTATGTAAATACTGCTGCTGCACATCATAAGGGGAAGGTTTCAGTATTACCTGATACTGATAGTAATGCTGCAACCGATTCGGGTTATCACCGTAGCGGCCGTCTGTGGGCCGCCGGGAAGGCTGGACATAAGCGACATTCCAAGGCTCAGGGCCAAGTGCCCTCAGCAGAGTGGCCGGATGAAATGTTCCGGCGCCGACTTCAATATCATAAGGTTGCGCCACAACGCACCCCTTTTGAGCCCAGAACTTCTCTAACGACATAATAACATCCTGAAAATTCATTTTTTCTCCCTCATTAACTCGTTGTTATTTAGTCACCGAACGAAAACTAGGATTTTTCGTTAAGATCAAGAAAGACGAGAATTTTAACCACAGGAATATTGTTAGTATTTCGAGGATTAAAATTTGAGTCTGACGCAGATATTAGCGAAAAAGACAGTTTTCAGTCAGGCACTATTTTTGAATGTTGCACAACAACCCTTCTGAGTCTATCGTTACATCCAACAGACGGGCGTCCTTTCTACTTGAAAGGACTTTTTCCCATATCCCCTTTAATTTGTCAATATCCTCGATTTCACCCAGCGCCCAAATACAGCCGCCGCCCCCGGCACCCGTGAATCGCGCACCACAGTTGTTTTTTACGGCAGAATCTACAAGCTCTTCTCCGACACCATCAAGCACATCGGGAGTCATTTTTCTCCTGATGGCCGCTTCCCGGTTCATTAAGTCCGAAGCATCTTTAAAATTCAGGGCATTTAACGCTTGGGCAAACTTTTGTGTGCATGCAACAATTTCAACCCAAAGCTCACGATTTTTTCCTTCAAGAAACTGCCGGACCCACTTTTTGTTAATATCTTTTGACTCGTGTGGCACACCGCAGTAGGCCAGCAGCAGGTGAGGTTTAAGATCATTTAAAGATTCTTTCCTTACAATGACCTTTTTTCTAAAATATGGCTTTCCAATGCCTTCTTGCCAGGTCCAGGCATGAACACCGCCATATACAGCTGCGAGTTGGTCCTGAAGTCCGCACGGCACACCAGCTACGCTTGCTTCTAAGGCCTGGGCAAGCAGTGCAACCTGAAGCCTGGAAAGCGGCTTAGCACCGGTTTGCTCAAAAATATATGAAAAGGCCCCCACAAGCGCCACTGCCGCTACGGATGATCCCCCTAAAGCGCTGCGTGGCGGTGATGAAGAGCTGATATCAATATGCACACCTTCAGCCCTGAAATAGGCTGCAATTGCAAACATCAGCCCCAGGGAATGATCAAAGGGAGATTCATCAAGAGGATATGTTGCAGTGGCAAACCCTTTTGAAGATATTTTTACCATACCTCTGTCATAGGGGAAAAAACGTATCCGTGTTCTTAAATCAATGGCCATGTTAACGGTACATGGAAAAAGATGCCTGAGCGGATAATAAAACGTACTGATATCCAGTGTCCCGCCCATGTCGATCCTGCAAGGTGCCGAGGCTTCAATTTGATGCGATTCAATGAAACTTTTTAATGTGTGTGTTGCGTGTTGCGTGTTACATGAAGGGTGTTGCATTTTTATTCTGTCTTTCAATTTCCGCCCTCTGTTTTTCATCAACTGATTTCCGGTCATTTTCTTATCTGACGTAAAAATTGCAAACTCCGGGGTTCCTTTCCTAAATGATAAGGTACAAATGCCTCTATAAACTCCAGACTTTCCGTTAAAGACCGGGGAGCAAATTTGATTCGGGCAGCCCTTGTCAAATCCCCGCTTTGGATCCATAAAAGATATTTAATGGTTCCCTTTGAAAGAAATATCTTCTCTAAGACTCCGGAAGCGCACCCATCACATATAATCCCTCCCCTTGAAAGATCGAATTTAATCCTGGTTTTTTTCATCTTCTCCAGCTCAGTCCGACAGATGATGCACTGTTTTAAATTTGGATCCAGGCCGGCGATTGTCATAAATCTTATCTGAAACAGGATAGAAAGAGCCGCTTCGGATGTATGGTCGATATCAAGTTCTTGCAGAACATAACGAAACAGGTTGAAAAGCTGGACCTGTTTTTGACCTTCTTCCATCCATTGATTGATCAATTCAGCCCAGTAACTGGCATAAGCCGTTTTTATTATCTTGGATCTGATGTTGGGAAAAGCATGCGTTAATGTCGCTTCCTGAAGAATTGGCAGCCCTTTGCCTCGGCCGATAGTGCATACCACATCCAATACCGAGAAGAGTTCCAGTATACCTGCAAATCGTTTTTTGCTTTTTTTGGCGGACTTTGCAATTGCTGAAATTTTACCTTTGTTTAAAGTAAAAAATGTAACAATTAAATCATAATCTCCAAAATCGATCCGGCGGAGTATGATGGCAGGCGTTGAAAAGCTTGACATCTTTTTATATACCAAGAAGCGTTGTGGCGATTATAAAATAGAAAGATACACTTATAATGTCTATGGCTGTGGTTACAAACGGACCTGAGGCTATGGCAGGATCAATATTGATCTTTGCGAATCCCATGGGCACCAAAGAACCTACCAGGGCGGCAATAGACATGGAGCTGATCACGGCGAGCGCAACGGATATGGCAACTTGAAACCTACTGTATCTAAGCTGGGCCACGGAACCGACCAGAAGTCCATAAATCATACCCAGTATAAAACCGATGGCAAACTCCTTGAAGACGACCGGCCAGGTATCTCTAATGTTAAGACGTCCGGTTGCAAGACCTCGCACCACAATGGTGGACGTCTGGGTGCCGATATTGCCGCCCATGCCCATGATGACCGGAATAAAGGCCGCAAGATATGCAAACTTGCTTAAACTTCCTTCATAATGTCCTATAATAACAAATGCAACGATGCCGCCGATACAACTTGCAGACAACCACGGCAGGCGAATCCTTGTGCTCCGAAGAACAGACTGTGTTTCGACAAACTCTTCGCCGCCCACACCCGCCATTTTTAAGATATCTTCTGTAGCCTCTTCTCTGATGATATCGATAATATCATCCACCGTGACAATACCCACCAATTGATTTGTATCATCTACTACCGGTACCGCAAGAATATCATAACGGGCAACTATTTTTGCCACCTCTTCCTGGTCCATATCGGTCTTGACTGTAAAAACATCTGTTGTCATGAAATCTTTAAGCGGCGTCTCGGGGGGAACCACCACCAATTGCCTCAAAGAACTGACGCCTATGAGTTTGCCATTTGAATCAACCACATAAAGATAAAACGGCATCTCCACATCCAGATGTTCTTTTTGAAGCGATTTGATGGCTTCCCCGGCGGTTGTATTTCCTCGCAAGGCAATAAAATCAGGAACCATGATGCCGCCGGCAGTATCATCTCCATAGTGAAGCAGGCCTTCAACCTCTTCGGAGCTCTCTTTTTTCATCCTTTCTATAATGGCGTCAGACCTTTCCTCGGGCAAACGTCCCAACAGGTCGGCCACATCATCGGTGGGCATGTTTTCAAAGATCTCGACCACGGCATCAACTTCAATGCCCTCATTAAGCGCAAGAAAAGTATCTTCATGCAGTTCACTGAAAAGGGCGCCCTTTTGCTCAGTCTCCTCTATCATTTCAAAAAGCTTATGCTGGTTGGGAAGTGACAACGAATGGAACACCACAGACAAATCTGCCGCATGTGTCTTATTAACAATCTTTCGCAGATGGGTTAAAGCATTTCGTCTCAGCAATCTTTTGATGCTGTCGATGAGTATTTTAGTGCGGTCACTTGTCATTGTCATAGGATAATATGGACACTATTTAATAATTTTTATAACCGATTGATTGCGTAAATCCCCAAGCCATGATTGAAATTTTTTTTCAACAATTTCATTAAAAAGTATTTTTTCAATCTCAGGGGATACCTCTTCCAGAGTCTTTTCCGAAGTTTGCACAATTTCTTTAATAAAAAAAATCTGAAATCCCTGGTCGGTATCAAGTACAGGGGTAAACTCACCTGCCTTCATCTCTTTTATGGTATTCCGCAACTGTGGAAAAAGCTCCTCAAGCCAGAACAAACCCAGATCACCGCCCGCAACATCCGGAGACGATTCAGAAAAGCTCTTGGCCACGCTTTCAAAAGATTTCCCCGCGTTTAATTCTGTTAAAATCGCATCCATTCGTGCTTTAATCTTCAGCTTTTCCTTTTCGTCGGCAAATGATGGAACTTTTGCAATTATGTTGTACAGATGATATTTTTTCTTCCCTCCATACTTATCCGGGTGGTTTTCGTAATAAGCCGTTATGTCCTCTTTTGTAATCACAATCTTAGATGTTACTTTAAGGTTAATCAACTTTGTCCTGAGTATCTGTTCCTTTAGCCGCTCACGATACTCTTCCATTGTTAATCCTTCCTTAGCCAATGCATCTCTTAGATCTTCATCCGTATAAAAATTTGTTTCTTTTATCCGTTCAATGGTTTGATCTATCTCTTTTTCTTCTATTTTAATTCCAATGCGTTTTATCTCCTGATCTTTAAGTTTTTGATCGATGAGTTGGTTGAGCATATCCTCCCGCACCTTGAAGAGCATTTTATGCTCTTGGTCAGTTGAATAACCAAGGTCGCGGATTTTCTCTGCATACGGTTTAACCGTTTGGTTCAGTTCGAAAAGCGTAATAATGTCGTCATTAACTACCGCTACAATTCGGTCAACACCTTCCGCACTTTTCGCTTTATCAACAAAGGAAAAACCGAAAATAGAAAAATAGAAACTGTATATTATACAGTAAACGAAACACGTAAAACGTTTGCACATCATTATAATAACCCAAAAGTTAGTTTGCTTCACTCATCCCGCTATATAGGAGAATAGAATTTCCGAGATGCCGAATTCCTCTAAGAACCGATGATTTTCTCCCACTGCTCTTTATTTATTTCAATGATATATTTTTTTTGAAGTTTTTTTATCCAAGGCCTATACGCTTCTTCAATCTTTTTCCTGCGTAAATTTTTTATTGCGGTTTTATTGATATCCGTTGACGTCTCTTTTATATCCGATGTCAACGTGTCATTTTTGTGATGCACTTTATAATACTCCGAAACATCACGGGGTGTTACTTCGATCTGATCACCCAAGTCTTTGGCAACAACCTTCTCCATGAGCAAACGGGTCTCTAATCCCTTTTCCCATGATTGGTAAGGCACGGCATACTCAAGTAATATCTGATCGAATACATTTTCGGGATAATCCCGTTTTATATCTTCAATAGCCTTTTTTACTTCTGCATCAGTAATTGTAATACCGATTTCTTTGGCCCTTTCCAGCAGAATCATCTCCTCGGTCATCTGTTTAACAAACCGCAATTGAGCTTCTCTAAGAGCCGCTGGTTGCCGCATTGTACTATACGAATAAGAGGCTTTAGCAATCTCAAAAGCCCTGTTGAAATCAAGAACGGTCGTAACACTGTCTCCGACCCGGATAAAATATTCATCACCGTCTTTAGTTTCAGAATCAGCACACCCGGATAAAGTATAACTGATCGATAACAAACCGATGATAACCATAAACGTGTTAAAATTTTTTATCATAGAAAAAAGGCGTGGTTTAACGCCAAAATCACATAAATTTTTGATTGTTAACATGTTGCACGATTTCTTTCAAGATATTTCTAGTTTGAGTTAACAGACCGGCGCTATTTGTTTTTGAAAATTCGGCTTTTAGTACATGGTCTCTGGTGAACTCAAATCGCCTGCCTCCGGAAGCAATCATATCGAAAACTCCCGCAGGATTTTTGAGGTGAGCTTCCGAGAAACCGAGGGAAAGCTGCGATCCTTTCAGATCAAGCCGTTTCACACCCGCTTTTATGGCCAATACCCTGAGCATGACTTTTAAAAGAAGATTTGATGCCTCAACCGGCAAAGCACCGAAGCGATCCACCAGCTCTTCTTTAAAATCAGCAATTTCGTCTCCCTCTGTTATTTTGGTCAAACGACGGTAAGCGGAAAGACGCTGGTCGATATCTTGTATATATGATTCAGGTATTGAAGCAGGCAGAGTAATGTTAATTTCCGGTTCCAAACTTTCTTGAATCTCCTCCCCTTTCAACTCTGCCATTGAGTTCTCCATCAGTTTAAGAAACATGTCATAGCCGACTGCAGCAATATGACCGGACTGGGAAGCGCCCAGAATTGTGCCTCCTCCTCTAATTTGCAAATCACTCATGGCAATTTGAAATCCCGAACCTAAATCACTGTGTTCCATCAACACCTTCAGGCGTTTCCTGGCATCTTTACTCAATGTGCTTTCGTTAGGTATGAAAAGATATGCATAGGCCTGTTCATCGAGCCGCCCCACACGACCCCGTAATTGGTAAATTTGAGCCAGTCCGAATCTATCCGCCCGATTGATCAATATGGTATTGGCTGAAGAAATATCAAGACCGGATTCTATGATAGAGGTGCACACCAATAAATCGATCTCTTTGTTTATGAAACGAAGCATTACACGCTCCAGCACATCATCATCCAAACGTCCGTGGGCCACATCCAGCCTGATTCCGGGCACCAGTTTCTGCAAATGCTTTGCCATGGCCCATATACTATGAATGTTGTTATGAACAAAAAATATCTGGCCGTTTCTGTTCAACTCGTTGAGTATGGCTTCTGAAATTACGGCATCATCTATTTCACATATATAGGTGATAATAGATTTACGATATTCAGGCGGAGTTGAAATTACACTGATGTCACGTATCCCCATCAAGGACATGTGGAGCGTTCTCGGGATTGGAGTGGCGGTCAAGGCAAGAACATCCATTGTGCTTCTTATTTTTTTTAACTTCTCCTTATGTTTGACGCCGAAACGCTGCTCTTCATCAAGCACGAGAAGTCCCAGGTCTTTAAATGCCACATCTTTCTGAAGCAGCCGGTGAGTTCCGATGACAATATCTATCTTTCCTGCTTTAAGATCACCGATAATCTTACGTTGCTCCCGTATAGAACGGAATCTGTTTAAACACGCGACATTAACCGGGTAGCGATCAAAACGGCTGTAAAACGTTGTAAAATGTTGTTCTGCCAGCACCGTGGTCGGCACAAGTACGGCCACCTGTTTGCCGTCACTGACGGCCATAAGCGATGCGCGAAGAGCAACCTCAGTTTTACCATATCCCACATCGCCACATACCAGTCTGTCCATTGGAATGGATGCTTTCATATCATTGAGAACGTCTTCAATGGCGTCAAGCTGGTCCGATGTCTCCTCATAAGGGAAACCGGCTTCAAAATCAAAAAAATCAGTATCTAGTTCCCTAAAAGCATAGCCCTGCTTAATCTTACGTTCGGCGTAAAGTTTCAAGAGTTCTCCGGCAATCTTCTCCGCCGATTTTTTTACCCTGGCTTTGATCCGATCCCATGATTTGCCGCCCATTTTATCAAGAACGGGCTCTATGCCATCCACCCCTATATATTTCTGAACCATACTCATGCGATCCACAGGCAAGTAGAGTTTGTCATCATCTTTATAGACGATCAAAAGAAAATCATTGCTCGACCCGTTCAGTCTCAATTTTACCAGACCGTTATACTGACCTATTCCGTGTTCAACGTGAACGACAAGATCCCCCTTTTTTAAATCTTCGAATGCAAGGAGTTCCGTTCGAACCTTTTGTATCTGTTTTCTTCTGAAGCGATGTCTTGACCCAAATATTTCAGTGTCTGTAATGATAGCTAAAGATTCGGCAGGCCATACAAAACCTGAAGAAATCTGCCCTGTGCATACATATACCTGGTTATCGCACGGTTTAACATCAGGAAAATAGTCAATAAACCTGAGATGGATGCCGTAGGGAACCAAAAGTGATTTCAGTTTGTCGGCCTGGGCTCTGGTTTTGCAAACGAGAAGTGTGGCACATCCGGATTGTTTTTGATCATTGACCCAGTTTGCAAGCGGCGAAAAAAGAGCCTTTTCCCTACGGCGCTTAAGTTCCAGGCTGATATCCGTGTTGTCTTTAACGGTAAAATTAAATATATTAGGGGATTGACCTTTATAAAGAAAGACTTTTGACACGGAAAGCTTTTTAATCGTCAGCAGCTTTTTATGTTTAAAGACTTTTTTGGCCTCCGACCACTTGAGATAAAGCCGATCCGGTTCAATACATAGTCTGGTATCATTGCACGCGGAAGCAAAACAATTTGATGCCTGTTGTTGCGATTGATCAGCAACCTTTTCCAGTTCGGCCGGTTCTTTCAGAATAAAAAGTGCATCGCCCGGCATATAATCAAAGAACGTGTGAAGATCCGGATAAATGAGTGAAATCAGGCCTTCAATCCCAGGGAGCACACGCTCATTTTTGATGCGATCAACCAAACTTCTGACCTTTGTTATCGGGAGATCCAACCGGGACGCCTGCTCCCGTATCCGTCCGATGATCTGATCAATACAGTGCGTCTTTAAAACAGCCTCTCGGGCCGGTAGTATCACTGCTTCCTGAATATTTTTGATTGTTCTCTGGTTTGCGGCTGAGAAAAACCTTAAAGATACCACCTTATCTCCAAATAATTCGATTCTAAGCGGATTTGAATAAAGTGGTGAAAAAACGTCCAGAATACCGCCCCTTACACAAAAGTCTCCGGGCTCCTCAGCTATTGTTGATCGAGCATAACCGCCCGAGATGAGTTTCTCGACCAATAGATCCCGATCGATCTCTTCGCCCACCATAATAAGTTCGGCATAATCGGATAATTCCTGTTTTGGAATGATCCGTTGCAGCAAACCGACCACAGTGGTAACCACAATTTGCGGGACATCCTCCACTATCAAACGGTAAAGAGATCTGATCCGCTTGGCCGCTGTTTCGTTGTGGTAGGAAAGATGCTGAAAAGGTAAAATATTATACGGAGGAAAATAAACCGGGGAGGATTTGTTTTTTCCTAAAAAAAATCTCAGG
>Ga0315537_1001151_pt1 | contig 20751 bp, 18 predicted proteins | sample SalMarSW160270MG_FD_203091 | JGI IMG/M metagenome (GOLD analysis project Ga0315537, IMG submission 203091) | Salt marsh sediment microbial communities from the Plum Island Ecosystem LTER, Massachusetts, United States - Salt Marsh Sediment SW1602-70 ...
ACATAGAAAACATCGATGTGGATTTTGACGGCAGGGGGGTTTACGAACTGGGGCAGCGCAGATACGTTTTTCTTGCGATAAAACTCGACGACTATCGCAGATTTATGAAGCTTCGCAGTCCGAAGTGGCGGACGGTGACACTTTCGGCGGAGGATTTCCGCAGGTGTGCGATAGATTTGGAGCAATTGCTAACCACAGATTAATTAACCACGAATTAACACGAATTAACACTAATTTTTTAGTTAGACACAGATTAACACTGATTTACACTGTTTTTTTGACAGGATAACGGGATTGGCTGGATAATTAACCACGAATGAACACGAATAGACACGAATTCAATTAGACTCAAGAGGCCAGACCAAAGACCCAAGACCAATAACTTTTTTTATCCGCGGATTTACATGGATTAAAGATGGAATTAGATATTATTTTTTGTCGAGGGTGTCGAGCCAGGATTGGATTTTTAGACACGGATTAACACTGTTTATAAGAAATTAACCACGAATGAACCCTGCTTGGCGTAAAGCTACGCAGGGCAAGCGGAGGATTGAATATCGAATGTAGAATACTGAATATCGAAGGCAAGGCGAGCGGCGGATGACGGAAGACAGACGAGAGAGAAAACTGATTGACGAATAATGAATTACGAATGACAAATAACGAACAGGTAGGTGAGCAAGTAAAATTGTAGCGGGGGGAAGTAGGTTTTTGTATATTAACTAAATGCGAATAATAGCCGGTTCAAAGCGCGGGTTGAAATTGCCGCAGTTAAAAAAAGTATATGCTTGTTCCCATCCAGAGAATGTTGCGAGCATCCGTGTAATAGAAAAACTTGGATTTGTGCGTGTCGGGCGTAAATATGACCCTTTGTTAAAAACAGAAGTTCCTGTCTATTTGATTAGACGGGAAGACAATAGTAAAATTTAATGAAGATGAATTTTTCAGGAGATAAGCGATGAAAGACTTAAAATTTATCGTTGTTGTGGTTTTGCTTTTTGCTGTTAATACTCATGCGCTTGGGGGGGAATTAATTACGAATATCGACCATCGTTCAACGGTCAGTCTGAACGGTAAATGGCATATCATAATCGACCCGCAAGAGGCGGGTTATTATGACTATCGTTATAAGGTGAATAAGTATGGCTATTTCAAGAACGCCAAACCTAAGGATAAAACCAGCCTGGTCGAATACGATTTTGACAAATCCGGGACGCTCGACGTGCCCGGCGACTGGAACTCACAGAAAGAAAAGCTGTTATTCTATGAAGGCACGATATGGTACAAGAAATCCTTTGATTATGAGAGAAAACCCGGCATGCGGGTTTTTGTGTATTTCGGTGCGGCCAACTACCATTCGATAGTATATCTGAACGGACAGAAGCTCGGGGAGCACGTGGGAGGTTATACGCCATTTAATTTTGAGATCACCCGGTTTGTACGTGAAAAGGACAACTTTCTTATTGTCAAGGTTGATAATAGACGTCGTCGTGACGGAGTTCCGGCCTTAAATTTTGACTGGTGGAATTACGGCGGCCTGACGCGGCGGGTTGAGCTTGTCGAAGTTCCGCAGACTTTTATAAGGGATTATTTTATTCAGCTCAAAACGGGCTCGCTTGATACAGTCGCGGGATGGGTTCAGCTCGATGGAGAACAAGCAGAGCAGGCAATAACGGTTGAAATTCCCGAAGCTAATGTTAGGCGAACTTTTAAGACTGATGCGAGCGGATACGCAGAAATCGAATTCGACGCAAAATTGCAGTTATGGTCGACGCAGGAACCAAAACTTTATAAGGTGAACATCAAATCAGACACTGATAATCTGGTCGATACGGTTGGTTTCAGGAGTATCGAAACCAGAGGTACTAAAATTCTGCTGAACGGCAAGCCGATATTTCTGCGCGGCGTTTGTATCCATGAACAGGCGCCAAAAGGAAACGAGAGAGCATATTCACGCGAGCACTCAGAGACATTACTTGGCTGGGCGAAGGAAATGAACTGCAATTTCGTTCGCCTTGCGCATTATCCTCATAACGAATATATGATCAGGACCGCAGAAGAGCGGGGGATACTTGTCTGGTCGGAGATACCTGTTTACTGGACAATCAACTGGGAAAGTAAAGCAGCGCTGGATAATGCACTAAATCAATTGACTGAAATGATAACGCGTGACAAGAACCGGGCGGCAGTGATTCTATGGTCGGTAGCTAATGAGACGCCTGTAAGCGAAGTTAGAAATGAATTTTTAATAAAGCTTTCCGAAAGAATGAAAAGCCTCGACCCGACGCGATTAGCCACGGCTGCGATGGAAAAAGATTACAGGGACAGCACTACGCCGATTATAACCGACCCGTTCGGTAAGTACGTTGATGTTCTCGGCTGCAATGAATATGTTGGCTGGTATGAAAAGCTGCCCGACAGGTGCGATTCATACAGGTGGGAAGTTGCTTACAATAAACCGGTTATTTTCAGCGAGTTCGGCGGCGGGGCACTTGCGGGTTTTCACGCGGACAAATATACACGGTGGTCGGAAGAATACCAGGAGTACCTTTATCAAAAGCAAATACAAATGCTCGAGAAGATTCCTTTTGCAGCGGGGACTACGCCGTGGATATTGAATGATTTTATGTCACCGAGGAGGCCGTTAGTGAGGATTCAGGATTTCTGGAATCGCAAGGGGCTGATTAGTGATAAGGGTGAGAAGAAAAGGGCTTTTTACGTGATGCAGCGATTTTACGAAAAACTTAAAAAGAGTGAGTAACAGAAAAAATGGAGATATTTTTTCGTGATGCGGATAATAGCAGGGTCAAAGCGCGGGTTGAGGCTTCTTAGCCCGAAGGGTGATGTGTCACGGCCGATTGTTGACAGGGTCAAAGAATCGGTTTTCGACGTGCTGTATAACTATGATTTGCCGACAGGTGCGTTCGTTGCGGATTTGTTCAGCGGAGTCGGGTCGTTAGGCTTAGAGGCGCTTAGCAGAGGTGCTGAGTTCGTGACGTTCGTCGAGCGCGACCCTAAAATAGAAATTGTATTAAAACGCAATATTGCAATGGCCGGGTTTGTCGGGCAGTCGAAGGTTATCATAGCGAATGCCTTTAAGGTCGGTGCGCCGGTTTCCTCTAAGGGGCGTAAATATAAGTTAGTTTTTGTTGACCCGCCTTATGCGGCGACACAAGATGTGAGTAAAAAATCGCAATTGGCGGGATTAATGGATATACTTGCAGGACAGATAACTGATGACGGCATGGTAGTTGTTCGGACGCAAAAAGGTATGGAGCTGCCGGATAATTATGGTATGTTTGAAATTTTGCAAAGGCGGACATGGGGCAGTATGAATGTCGCTTTACTGAAAAAGAGAATTATAGCCACCGAGAACACAGAGATATAAATTTTTATAGCCACAGAGGACACCCGCCTACGTCGAGACTACGGCGGGCAGGCAGAGGTCACAGAGATTAAAAGATGAGTAACAGGCAGGCTGCGGTAAAGATAGTGAGGGCTTTGCGGAACGAGGGCTTCGAGGCCTTGTTCGCGGGGGGCTGTGTGCGCGATATGCTTTTAGGGCGGCGGGCAAATGATTACGACGTAGCTACTAACGCGGTGCCGAGACAGGTAATGCAATTATTTCGGCGGACGCTGAAGGTGGGCGCAAAGTTCGGCGTGGTGATAGTGCTGGCGGGCAAGGAGCAGGTAGAAGTTGCGACGTTCAGGAGCGAGGGCGGTTATATCGACGGCAGACATCCGGGGCACGTCAAATTCTCAACGGCGAAAGAAGATGCGAAGCGCCGGGACTTTACTATAAACGGGATGTTCTATGACCCTATGGAACGAGAGATAATCGACTATGTCGGCGGGCAGTGTGACCTTGAGAAAAGATTGGTGAAAACTATCGGCAGGGCGGAGGAGAGATTCGAAGAGGATTATCTGCGGCTGCTGCGGGCGGTGCGGTTTAGTACGCAGCTTGGCTTTGAGATTGAGGGCGGGACGTACAGGGCGATTCGCAAGAGGGCGGGACAAATCAACCAGATAAGCGGTGAGAGGATTGCGATGGAGTTAGAGGGTATTGTTATTGACGCGAACCGAGCCGCGGGAGTTGAGATGCTTCTGGATTGCGGTCTGGCTGAGCAGATATTCGGCGGCCCGTCGCCCCGACTTGCGTCGGGAGACGCGGGGGCGTGCTTTGCAGGGGCTGAAGCGCAAACGGCGGTGAAAGTACTTTCCAAACTGCCGAAGAAGGTGAGTTTCGCACTTGGTCTTGCGTGTCTCTTTGTCGGATGGCCTATTGAGTTCGGTCTGGATAAATGTAAGCGACTCAAGCTCAGCAGGAATCAGATAAAACACATAAGGTTTTTGCTGCAGAGCAGGGATGTGCTTCTCGATTCAGAGATGTCACTTGCGCGGCTGCGCAGGTTGGCGGCGGAGCCTTATTTCGGCGACCTGTATCAATTTCAGCGTGCAATTCAAAAGGCAATGGGAGCGGATATGAGCGCGCTCAATAAGATACGGCGGAGGGTGCAGGAGCTTGGCGATATCGAGCTGACGCCGAGGCCGCTGCTGGATGGGTATGAGCTTATGCGGCTCGGCGCAGAGCCTGGTCCGGCATTAGGACAATTGGCGGAGGAAATGTATGCAGCGCAGCTCGAGGGGCAGCTCAGTACGGCTGAGCAGGCGCGGCGGTGGATACGCAGGCGACTGGGTAAATGAAACGACAAGAAAGACCAAGGCAGGTTTGGGGTGAGGGGTTTTTTGTTGACGGAACAGGTAATTTTATGTAGTATAGGCCCATTGGAGCTGGTTTGTATAAGCGCTTGATTGGTTTGATGTTATCAAAAGACAAGGCCTTCGGAAGGGGCCGGTTGGGAAACAGGTGCGAACAGGCGCATCAGGGGCGGTTTTATCGGTCGCTGAGCTTTTTGGGCAATGGCGTAGGCCATTCCATTAGGAAGGGGACAGTATTTTCGGAGAACAAGCAATGTTAAAGTACAAGGCTATCATAGGCATACTACTGATTACGGGTATTCTGACAGCGGCGGCTTTCGCGGATGAGCTGGAAGATAACTGGGGCAATTTCCTTCATTATACCAAGATAGGCAGGCTGGATTTGGCTAAGGGTTACGCCCAGGCTGTGCTGGCGGCTGAACCGGACCCGGTGGTTATCCTCGGCTTTGTGGAGAAGAATCCGCAGGCGCAGGTGCTGTTGAGAAAGGCCGCGGAAAATGAGTATGACGGGCAGTTAGCTGAGCTTGCCGGTAAGATTCTCGAAATAATTGAGCAGGGTAAATTTGCCCGTCGCAGTGAGCCGGCGACAATCGCAGAAGAGATTCGCAGACTCAGCGGTACTGCGAGGGGACGTCTGGAAGCGGTCAAAAGGCTGAAGAACGCCGGTGAATATGCGATACCATTTATGATTGATGCGATGGCTGATAATACACGCAGGGAGGAGCTGCCCAACATTATCTGGGCGCTGCCTCAAATCGGGAGGGACGCTATCAGGCCTATGGTTGTGGCCCTTCAGACCGACGATACGGCGGTAAGGGCGGAGATTGTCAAGGCACTGGGCGAGATAGGTTATCCGCAGGCGCTTGGATATCTGAAGTACGTTGTTGAGAATGACGGCTCGGCTGAGGTTCGTGATACGGCGGCGAAGAGCATCGAGCAGATTGACCCTGCAGTGCTTTTGCTGCCGGCGGCTGAGCTTCTGTACCGGCTGGCGGAGAATTACTACTATCACGTTGAGTCACTTGCACCTGCCGAGGATGCGCCGTTCGGAAATATATGGTTCTGGGACGAGCAGGGACGTCGGTTAGTCAGGCGAGAGGCTGACCGCGAGTATTTTTATGAGCTTATGGCGATGCGAAGCTGTGAGTGGGCCCTTCGGGCCGATGCCGGTTACGGCAAGGCAATCGGTTTATGGATTGCGGCTTTTTTCAAGGCTGAGTCAACGGGACTTGCGATGCCGGAATATTTCGGCGAGGGACATGCGAGTGCTTCGGTATATGCAACGACGGCGGGGCCTGAGTATCTGCACCAGGCATTGGCTCGCGCGATTAAAGACAAAAATGCATACGTGGCGCTTCATACTATCGAGGCGCTCGAGAAGAACGCCGGTGAAAAGTCGCTGATGTACCGGCTCGAGATGGAGCAGCCACTATTGGCGGCATTATCTTTTGATGACAAGGCGGTCAGATACAGTGCAGCGATAGCTATTGCCGGGGCCGGGCCGAAAGAGCCTTTCGCGGAGAGCAGAATCGTTGTGCAAAGCCTGGCTGATGCGCTGCGGGAAAGTGCGGAGACGAGTGTGGCTGAGGGACAGTGGAGTGGACAATTGGCTGACAGCTACGCCCTGCGGGCGGCGACGGTTATGCTGAAACTGGCTGTCGAGAGAAACGCCGTAATCAACCTGGCTGACGCCGAGACGGCGCTGATTGATGCGACCAAGGACAGCAGGGTGCAGATAAAGGTGCTCGCGGCGCAGGTGCTGGCGTACCTGTATAGCCCTGCGGCGCAGCGGGCGATAGCGGCGATGGCGCTGAGTGATGAGAATCCTCAGGAAATTCGTATCGCGGCGTTCGCGTCGCTGGCTTCGAGCGCCAAGGTCAACGGCAACCTGCTTGGCGACGAACAGGTCGATGCGATTTACGAGATAGTCGGGTCACAGGAGGCGGAAGCCTCGCTGCGCAGCGCCGCTGCCGGCGCTTACGGTGCTCTGAATCTGCCCAGCCAGAAAGTCAAAGACCTTATCCTTGACCAGGCCAAGAGTTAAGAATAGAATCGTGCGGCGTTAACAGGTTTCGCGCGACGATTTTATATAATTGGGCCGGTCAGGGATGAAGGACACAGTCAAACAGGCAATTCAAAACCACAGGAAACTCGTCGATGTACTCGAACAGACGGGCATCGATGCGGTTGTGCAAATGGCGGAGGCTATCATCGATTGTTTTAAGAACGGCGGGCGTTTGTATCTTTGCGGCAACGGGGGCTCGGCGGCGGATTGTCAGCATATTGCCGGTGAGCTGGTCGGCAGGTTCAGAAAAGAAAGAAAGGCCCTGCCGGTAGTTGCGCTTTCGACGGATACGTCCATATTGACCAGTGTCGGTAACGATTATGGTTTTGAGGAAATCTTCAGGCGGCAGGTGGAAGGCCTGGTAGGCAAGGGTGATATACTGTGGGCTTTATCGACCAGCGGAGCAAGCGCCAATATTCTTGCGGCTGTACGGCTGGCGAAGGAAAAAGGCGCGAAGGTATTGGCATTTACCGGCAGGAGCAACAGCGAGCTGGAAAAAACAGCCGACCTTTGTTTGTGTATTGATTGTGCGCAAACAAGCAGCGCACAGGAGATTCATCAGGTTGCATATCATATCATCTGCGACCTCGTAGAAAGTCAGCTTAGCAACGGCTGATATAATATTCGGCTTTAGATGTCTTCGAATTCGAGTTCGGGGGGCGGTCCGAGGTCGGCGGGGGTGATTTCTTTTTCGGTTGTCACCGTTTCTACAGACGGCGGTGGTTCGTTGGGTTCGATGACGGTTTTCTTGAGAGCGGCTTTGTCTGCATTTTCCACGAGGGTATCAACGGTCAGGGTGATGCTTTGCTCTTTTTGGTCGGCTGCAACTATGCCGTGGATTATTCCGGTCCACCATTTCATATAGCCGGTGTTGCTCTGGATGGAAGTGCCGTTGAAGCCGATTTTATTGATTAGCTTATATTGGCTTAAGGGGCTGACGCAGATTAGAAAGGCGACGAAGCTCCAGATGAGAAGACCCGTCAGGAATCCGAGCAGGGCACCGCCGACAGTATCGAGTACCTTCGGAAAGGTTACGTGAAACTGGCTCAGGAAAATTACGTAGGAGAATAGGTATAGCACGGTCAGGCAGATAACGGCTGTGCCCAGTATCACGAAGACTTCGCCGCCGCGTCCTTCGACTCCTAAAAGGCCTTTGAGTACCGGGCCGAGAGTAAGGCCGAGATAGACGGCTATTGCGACGTTGAAAAAAAGCGTCCAGGTCTCATAGAGACCCTTTTTCGTCGTCATGGCGGCGAGTACCAGAGCCAGTATTAATCCAGTCCAGAATATCATTCGTCACGTCCCAAAACTCGCAGCAGTTCCTGCAAAGAGGTGGTGCCGGAGACGACCTTTTTCATACCCTGTTTTCTCAAACTGCTTTTGCCTTTTTTCACGCCCTCTTTTCTCAACTGTGACAGGGCGACTTCGTTACTAAGTATGTTCTGTCTGACTTTATCGTCGACTGTGAGCAGGTCGTAGATGCCGGTCCTGCCGCGGTAGCCGGTATAGTGACACTGGTCGCAGCCTGCGGCGGGCTGATACATGCCGCTGCAGTTGATTAGGCGTCTGCGGAATTCGTGGACCTGGCGTGGAGTGAACTGGGCCGGTCTCTTGCAGTACTGGCAGAGTTTGCGCACGAGTCTCTGGGAGATTATCATGTTCAGTCCGGTGGAGAGCATTGCAGGGGTTACTCCGAGGTCTACGAGCCTGATTAGCGCCGAGGCATTGCTGGTGCTGTGCACCGTAGCCAGAACGAGATGCCCGGTCTGGGCGGCCCGCAGGGCGATCTGGGCCGTTTCTTCGTCGCGAATTTCACCGACACATATCACGTCGGGGTCCTGTCTGAGCATGCTTCGCAGGCTCTTGGCGAAGGTGATGTCGGCTTTGGGGTTTACCTCAATCTGGCTTGCCTGCGGCAGCACATATTCGATGGGGTCTTCGACGGTAATCACGTTTCGCGTGTTCAGGTCGATTTGGTTCAGCATGGCGTACATAGTTGTTGTTTTTCCGCTGCCGGTCGGCCCGCACATCAATATCATGCCGGAAGGACTGTTGATTGCCTGGCGGATAACCGCCTGCTGTTTTTCGGACAGGCCGATGCCGTCAATCTGGAAACGGCCCGGGTCCTGGTTGAGGACCCTGATGGAAAGTTTTTCGCCGTTGAGGACGCCGGCACTGGCGACGCGAAACGATATCCTGCTGTCGGATGTTTTGGCGACGAAAGCGCCGTCCTGCGGCCGACGTTTGTCGGCGATGTCCATATTGCTGACGGCTTTTATGCTGTTAATAACGGCCTGGCAGGTTTGCGAATCAACCTGTTCGACTTCGCGAAGCACACCGTCAACCCGAAATCTTACGATGTGAGTGGAATTATCCTTGGGGTCAATCAATATGTCACTGGCGTCCTGCTCGATGGCGTCGAGGATTATCTGCTGAGTCAAATCGAGCGTTTGACGGTCCTGGCTCTGGTTGCGTCCGCCGTGACTGTACAGCTCTCTGATACTTCGGCCTGACGTATCGAGAAGGCTGATGGGGGTCTCTTCGGTGCGTCCGACATTTCGCACACTCTCGGCGAGGCTCTGGAAATGCTCTCTCATGGTTTGCATAAAGCCCTGACTGCTTTCGGAGGACCTTTGATGTATGTCTCTGAGGAACAGGAAAAACAGTATTACGGGACCAATGACAAAGGAGAATAAATCGGCTGCGACCCTGCCGCCATGCGATAGCGTGGGATTGAGGTGAATTTTCTGGACGCAGTACAGGCAAAAGTAGACCCAGGCGATGAGCAAGACCAGCTTGAAGATGCTGAACGACAGGTCCACGGCGGCCGGCGGGGCCGAGGGCAGCGTTGTGAGCGTCGCAAAAACAGTTGTTGTAGCAAGCGTTCCCATGGCTGATGAAAAGTAAAGAAAGTTCGCTAAAAGCTTTCGAGTAAAAAGGTTAGCAAATTATTCGGCGTCAGGCAAGCAGAAATACCGCACCTGCTTTAAATTCTGACGATATTATACCAACCGAATATCTGTTTGCATTGTAACTTTTTCGTAAAATAAGAACGTGGAAGCGCAAGGCAGATGCGGGATTCAGGATTGTTCGTCTTCGAGCTCAATGTCGGAAAATTCCGCGAAAAGCTCATCATCCTGAGCCTCGATGCCGGTGTCGGCCGGTTCTGTATCAACAACGTCAATCTTGTCAGGCTTGCCGTTGACCTGCATGACGAAGGTTAACGGGCCGACAGTCAGTTTGTCACCCGGTTTTACAAGCGATTCTTCTACTGTCTGGCCGTTTACTATGGTGCCGTTGCGGGAGTTGAGGTCGCGGATTTTGAGTATGTCTTTTTCAGTAAAAAGGCGGCAGTGCCTGCGGGAGACGGCTTCGAGGGGTATGCGAAGGTCGCAGTCCCTTCGGCGGCCCATTACAGTGACGCTGCTGGGCAAGGGTATGGTCTTGAAGGATCCGTCCTTTTTCAGAAGCAGTAGATTTATGTCCATCCGACTTCCTCCAAAAACGACCCGGCAACGAGATAATATTATAACGTCATGCGGCGATAATTGCAAGTGGCGATTAAAAAACTTTTTTATGCAGAATATAAACGGAAACCGCCGAAAGGGAGCGTTTTGGTCGGCATCTGCGCGTGTTCTGGTCCCGCCTTGAAACGGCCTGCCGGGGCGTAGCCCGTAGGGCGAAGAACGGAGAGGGCGGGATTCCGAAACGACATCGGGCTCTTCGCTGCGCTTCGTGTCAAACCCGCGTAGCATCTGCCTTCGGCATCTGCGCGTGTTCTCATCCCGCCTTGAAACGGCCTGCCGAGGCGTAGCCCGCAGGGCGAAGAACGGAGAGGGCGGGATTCGAACCCGCGGTACCCAAAGGGCACACCGGTTTTCGAAACCGGCTCGATCAGCCACTCCGACACCTCTCCGTAATTAGTCGATAGTCGTTAGTGAACAGTCGTTAGTATTTGTGCATTTTACAGATTTCGTGGGATTAGTCCAGCTTGCGTTGTGATATCTACGCGCCGGCGAAGGAAGACTGGGCGGTATTGGACTCGAACCAACGACCTCCTGCGTGTCGAGCAGGCGCTCTAACCAACTGAGCTAACCGCCCCTGTTGCCAGCAGGATACAATATAGTAAGGCAGGAACAAAATCAAGGCCTTTTGTCGGACACTTAGGGAATGACCCGAAGTATGAGGACCATGCGGCCGATTTATCGGAATAGTATTTTAGTGGTCGAGGACCCTGCGTACTACGGCTGCGGCGGCAAGGCTTTGGGTCATTTGGCCGTCAGAGTCAGAGATTGTTATCGAGATGCGGACGCTCTTGACGTCGCCCAATGGGGTATTGTTGTCTTTTTTGAAGGTGATGGAACTTACGTTATCACAGAGAAGATAGTCTGAGCCGGTGTCGTAGTCATAAAGATACAGGCCGTTTGCTGAATAATAGTACCGGACTCTGCTATCATCACCGCAGAATACCTCACAGCTTTGTTCATCAGCGATGTTGTTGTCAACAGAATTGGCGGTTCGAATCTGGGTTGTCATTCTTATAAGCGCTTGGCGTGCTTTGTTAATTGCCTGGTATGCTTTTTCGTTTTCCCTGTAGTTGATAGCTGAGGCATTAAGCGCGACCGCTACCGCGGCGAGCAGCATGCCGATTATGACTAAAGAAATCAGCAGCTCAACAAGAGTAAAGCCGGTGTGATGTTTATTTTTAAGTTTCATTTTAATTTTTTTCGTTCAATAATCAGCCCGGATCCAGCTTGCTGAGGTTATCTCTTTGCCGTTCAATAAGACCGTAACCGTCACCTTGACAAAATCGCTGTCGGCTACTGGCTGTCCAAAATCCGACTCGTTTACGTTCCGGACTGTAACGGTCTGCGTATAAGCGCTGAAATCGTCCAGTACTTCTCCGTCGGCGGTTATAGGCCCGCCGAGAGTATCACTGTTGAAGCCATCAAAGTTTTTAACGGAGTCATAAGCTACCAGGTCGGTTCGTTCTCTTATTTGCTCGACGAGGAATTCAGCGGTGGAAAGCTCGATTGCTGCGGCGTTCACCTTCGTAAACGAGCCGTTGGCTGCGACCAGGGCCGCTACGGCTATGCCGATTAGCAGGATTGCGAACAGGCATTCCAGAAGGGTAAAACCGCTGTCAGCAGCTTTTCTAAAATGTTTGCACATCATACCTTCCTGCCTGCCCTGTGCCATACGGTGCAGGGCCTGCAAACGAAACGGTCGCTATTTGCCGGATACGACTGAAGACATCTTGAAGATTGGCAGGATAATACTCATTGCTATGAAGCCGACCATTACACCCATTATGACAATCATAATCGGCTCTATCATCGAGGTAACGGTCTTTATAACTGTCCGTAATTCCCTGGCGTAGAACTCTGAGACGTCTCTCAGGACGTCGGACATTGTGCCGGAATCCTCTCCGCTGCGAATCATCTGTACCACGTTGGACGGCATCAGGTCGTAGCGGGCCAGGCTTGACGCTATCTTTTTACCCTGCCGGACTTCTTCATAAACTCCCAGCCACATGTTTTTATACAGGATATTTCCGGAAATCTGCGCGGTAATTGAAATTGTATTGAGAATCGGCACACCAGCTCTGGTCAGGACGCCCATCGTATGGAGGCTTCGGGTTATGTAAAGGTTGTGACATAGTCTTTTGATAATCGGCAGTATTAGTTTTGTCTTGTCCCACCAGAGCCGTCCTGCAGTTGTGTGATGGGTCAAATAGTATATACCGCCGATTACTGTCGCTATGACGGGTAGTATGAAGTACCAGTTTCCTCTTACGAAGGCGCTGCTGGCCATAAGTACTTTGGTAGGCCCGGGAAGCAGATGCTCTTTGCCGGCGAATATGCCTGCAAATCTTGGCAGTACAAAACAGAGAAGGAATATAGTAACACCGATAGCCATTACAGCAATGATGACAGGATAAACCATAGCACTTTTGATTTGGGAGCGTGTCGCAGCTTCTTCGTCGAGATATTCGGCTAATTTCTGGAGCATATTACTGAGTGAGCCTGAGATTTCCGCGGCGGCGACCATATTTATATACAAGCTGCCGAATGTATCGGCATGCGCTGAAAGGGCCTGCGAGAAGCTTTGTCCGGCCTCTATCTGATTGCGCAGGTCGAGGATTATTGTACGAAACTTCTGATTCGGGCTCTGTTCGCCTATTACTTCGAGTGTATCCTGCAGGCTGATACCCGCCCGTATCATAACTGCTAATTGATTCGTGAAGTGCAGGATGTCTTTTCGGCCCGGCCCAAAATCGATCCTGAAGTTTCTGAGCTTTTCGAGGAGATTTTGCTCGGGTTTTTTAACGTTCGGGCCGGATGTGAAATCGATACGTGGTGCCTGGCCTGTCGGTTTGTCGGCGACGGCAGAGGCCGATTTGCTCACCTGTGAAGTTGTCTGGAGCATCTGTTCATCCCCTCGCTGCGGTTAACTAAGCTTTCTTTAGCGTATCTTCAAACGGGCATTGCCGCGTCGACAGGTTCCGGTCTCTTGACGGAAGCGAGCACCTTTTCCATCTTGCCGGGATTTGTAGAGCGCAGGATAGCCTCTTCTCTGTCGATGTGGCCCTTCGAATACATCTGTACTATGCTGTGGTCCATACTTTGCATTCCAAGCCTTCTGCTCGTTTCGATGATGTTTGGAATTTCGTAGATTCTGTTTTCCCTGACGCAGTTTCTGACGGCACTGGTGCACAATAGTATCTCCGTGCAGGGGACCATGCCGGGTTCATCTACTCGCCTGAACAGCGTCTGCGAAATGACCGCCTGAAGTGTGTTGGCAAGCATGGTGCGAATCTGGCTTTGCTGTGTGGACGGGTAAATGTCGATAATACGTTCAATAGTCTGCGGTGCATTAACGGTGTGCAGAGTGCTGAATACCAGATGCCCCGTCTCAGCCGCAGTCATTGTTGAGCTGGTAGTTTCAAGGTCGCGCATTTCACCGACCATGATTACATCCGGGTCCTGGCGCAGTACGTGTCTAAGGCCCGAAGCGAAGTCAGGACAGTCAAAGCCTATTTCCCGCTGCTCTATCATACTTAAATCATTTTCAAGGGCGTATTCCACCGGGTCCTCGAGAGTGATGATACGCTTTTTGTACTTGGAGTTTATTACGCCGACCATGGCGGCCAAAGACGTACTCTTGCCTGAGCCGGTATGGCCGGTCACTAAAACCAGGCCTCGCGGCAAATCAGTGAGGTCCTTTACGATATCAGGAAGATGCAAATCGTCGAGGGTGGGTACCTGATTGGGGATTACCCTGAAAGAAATACCGATAGTGTCGCGCTGGTAGTGAGCATTTACACGGAAACGGCTGCCGTCATCGAGCGTTGCCGAAAAGTCCAGGTCCCTTTTTTCCTCAAACTTCTGGAACCTGTCGGGACCGACCATGGCCAAAACCATTTCGCCGGCGTCCATTCCGGTTACTACGGGAAAATCGAGAGGGCTCAGCTCAGTGTTCTTTCGAACGACAGGGCACATTCCAACGTTGATATGAACGTCACTTGCCCCTTTTTCAATGGCGTCTGTAAGAATTTCTTTAATGTCCATCATGGCATTGTTTCCCCACGCTCACTACTTACGTTGATTTCTATGTACGGACCCAATTAAAATATAATAAATAAGACGTACCAACCTAAACGCTTCGGCACGCAGGGACAGGATAAATATCGGCGGTTTTCCCGAATGAGTTATTCAGCGATATTTAAATCTATCGTGTGAGTATGCCAAATACACTGTAGTTGTCGCCGCAGGTCCCATAATAGATGGTCGATACCGGTTTAGGGCGTTCCTTCTTGACGGTCAATTCTCGAGGTAACCTTTCTTTCAGAATGACTCGGAGAGCCTGAGCACTATCTGTGTTTCGTCATTAGCCAGGATGACAGATTGGTCGGTTATTTTTTCGACCCTCAGGCCGCTGATTGTATCGCCTTCGCGAAGTAACTTGTCGTTTATCATGCAGCAGCTGCCCTTATCGTCTGCCATAATGGTCAAAAGCTCGAATTCACTCTGGACCATTGCAGGGGCAATTTGCCTGTTGTCTAATCGCGAGTCTGTACGAACATCGTCTTGCCTGAAAGGGTTTTTTGAAAGCTCTCCCACATTGACCTGCTCGAAGTCAGCGAACTCGTAGAATTTCTTGACGATTTTCTCAAGGCTGTTGAACATTTGTGAGCGGACGCCGGTGATTTTGGCAATCGCCGCCTCAATCTGTGTTTGCTGAATCTTTTGGGCGGACGGCTGTTGGGCTGAAGCAGAGGACGGCGAGCTCTTTTTTATCATGAAGAAGAGGCAAATCACTCCTATGACAAACAAAGCGGCCAGCAGGTACGTGCTCTGGCGTAACTGTCCCTGCCTGTTGGCGACAGTGAGATATTCCTGGTTGTTACCGCCCGGCGTCTTGCCCCCCGCTTCGGCAGCGTTTTTTATTGCGTCTGGGATGTCCCCTGTCGCATTGGCGCTGCCTGATGAGGCGGTCTCGGCTGGCTGTGAAATAAGCTGGTCCGGTTCTTTTTGAAAGGACAACATAATCAAACCCCATATAATTTCATTATTCGGTCACTATACCGCCGCCGGATTATACCGGCGGTTATGAGTTCTGGTTTTGGAAGAATATGCTGACCACTATATCGGCCAGGACATCTCCTTCCATCTGTTGCTTTTTATCCAGCTTAAGCTGGCGTACTTTCATGATTCTCGGCAACTTTTCGAGTTCAAGCAGAAATGAATAGAACGAGTTAAAATTGCCGACCAGCTGCATCTGGAGCGGCTGTTCGACATAACCACTGTTGTCTTTGGGTTTAAGCGTCTTGATAGTTTTGGACCGCAAACCCTGTTTCTGTGCAATGACTGTGACGTTTTTCAGGACCGTGTCTATCTCACTGGTTGGAGGCAGCTTGCTTTCGAAGAATTTCATAGCTTCCTGTAATTGTTCCAGTTGCTGCGAAATGTCTTCGGCTGCGGCGGACTTCTCCTCGATTTTTCGGAGTGTATCGAGATTTTTCCTCAGATTGGTTTTGGCCTTGGCGAGGCTCCCGTTAGCCGGTTTAATCATATATTGATATGCAACCAGTGCGACACCAATAACTACAATGAAGAATATCAGTTTTCGTAAATTACTTTTCATATTATTAACCCTCGTTCTCAGATTTTAAGCCGACGTTATAGCGGCATATTGTGCTGCGTACTTTAAATATTGTTCGTCGACTTTCTGCATTTTGCCCGGATGTATTCGATATCGTTTGACGTAACATGAGCTTCTTTTTTAAGTATTGCGCTCAGTTTGAACCTTCTGGATTTGGATTCATCGGGATTTTTCTCCTCTTTTGATTCAATCAGGGCGACATTTTCGAAAATGGGCGAGCCGTCGAGATTTTCAATAAACGCGGCCACCTGCAGGTCGTTCTGGGCCATCCCTTCGATGCTTATTGTTGTCTCAAGGAGTTTCTCAGGCGAGACGAACTCCTGTGCGTTGACGTTTTCAACAGCCTGTTGATATCTGGTTTTACCCGGCTGAGACCTTTTGTTTTTGGGCTCTTCCTGGTTGATTTCCAGTTTGAGCAGTGAGGTGCCGGCCGGCAGGTTGTTTGTCAGGGAAGCAAGTATGACACTCCTGTGAACCGGTTCGAGAAGTCCAGCAGTTGTCAGGGCTGCTTTCATCATTTCATTGCGTCTCTTTTCAAGCTGTTCGAATTTATTGATTAAATCATTAGCCTTGACCATTCGTTCGCTGACCACTCTCTCTTTTGCAGCAACGGTGTGCTGGCGAATCTTGATTGTGGCGAAGGCCCCGGCAAGGCCGGACATAACCAGGGCGAACAGAATCAGGTACATTAGATTCGTTCTGCGCGACTCGTTGTTCTGAATATAATCGTCTGGAACAAAATTTATGTTAAGCATTGCGGATATCTCCTAATTCATAGCAGACAGGCTCAGCCCGAAGGCGGTAGCCCAGCTGAAGTTACAGTCTCTTCTTTCAACGAGGCTGCCGCCGTTAGATACTTCGACGGCCGCCATGCAGTTGCCCATTTGCGCCGGGAGCTCTAATTGTCGGGCTATTGTGGCCAGCGCGCTCTGTGTTGCCACGCCGCCGAGTTCTCCGGCGAGAAAGATAGTTCGTTCTATTTCCGGTTTTTTGTAAAGCGAGCTGAAATGACGACGACATGCGTTCAACTCCAGCACAAACCGGTTGAGCGTGTCGTTGTCAGCCAAATCTTCGATTCCCGTGGAGATGGTTTTTGCAAAGAGAGGATTTTGGTGCCTGCATATCAACAGGTTGCAGTATTTCGGGGCCATGTCGAGGATGAGAACTACTGCGTCACGGTCGGTTTTTCTGCGCCCGAAGAACCCGGTATAAGTCCTGGCTACGGCAATGGGCCAGATACCAATCGAATTGATACTCAAACCGGCCTTTTCGTATACCGCCAGGTGCCTGTCAATTCTCTCACGGTCCATCACCGTAACGAGCACGTTATCTTCTTCGGAGGGGATATACTTGAGCATGGCCTGCTCCGATGGGAACGGCAGCCGCTGTTTTATTTTCTGTATGAGTGCTTGCTCGATTTTGCCTTTTGGAACCTTTGGCATTTTAAGATGGTCGATAAAAAGCTCACGAGGAGGAACCGAGGCTATAACGTCTTTGCCTTTGAACTGACTGCCGTTTGTCAAATCACTGACAACTTCCAAAACCCATCGCTGCCACTTGCTGCTGCCGGTAGTAGTATCGCCGGGTCTTTCGCGTGCGGCGCCGGCAAGCAGTGTTAATCCCCTGCCGTTGTTTTCGAGCTGTACTAATTCGATTCGGTCGTCTCCGACGTCGATCCCGATGGGGTAAATCTGCCTTTTCAAAATACCGAACATATATGACACCTCAATATACGCTCACAGACCAATGTTTACGGTTAAGTTTCCTTTCCCTATAGTCAAGTGAGTCTGAATTCACCCTGACCGTACTGCTGTCTGAGCCGACAGAGGCAGCTCCACGTAAAATATAGGAAACAAAAACCATAATGGCCGCCCGGCACCGTCAAAAAATATTAGCTCTGCGGTTAACCGCCGGATTACCAATGCCGGTGCCGATAATATGCGGCGGGATAAGGCTGCCGGTTCCAGCAGATTATCAGCACAAAAAGAGGATTCGGGGGTATTTTTGTCGGCCCGGTGGTTATCGGACGACTGACGGGAAGTTATGATGCGGCGAAGAAAAATCTATTCCGCTTTGAGCTCGCGCTGCATCAGTTCGGCGATAGCCTGTGGTACGCTCTTGCCTTCGAACAGTATCTGATAGACAGCGCGGGTAATCGGCATTTCCACATTGTATTTGTCCGCCAGCGCACAGACACTTTTGCAGGTAGCTACGCCTTCGACGACGGAGTTGGTTTTCGCCAGTGCCTGTTCGGTGGTCAATCCCCGGCCGATTCTTTCGCCGAAAGAGCGATTGCGTCCTTTTGGCGAGATACACGTTGTGACCAAATCGCCCAGTCCTGTAAGGCCGGCGAAGGTTTGGGGCCTGGCTCCCATAGCCACACCGAGTCGGGTTATCTCGGCAAGGCCTCTGCTGAGCAGGGCTGCTTTGGCGTTGTCGCCACCTTTGATACCATCGATGATTCCCGCTGCGATGGCGATAACATTTTTTAATGCCCCGGCCAGTTCGACGCCTACGATGTCGGTGTTGGTGTAGATACGAAAGTAAGGCGTGCTGAACGTATGCTGTACCTTTATAGCAAGCCTTTCATTTGCACAAGCGGCGGCGGCGGTAGCGGGCAGTTTCTGTACCAGCTCGTCTGCAATAGTCGGGCCCGATAGCGCGACAACCTCGATTTGGGGCCCGAAGATATCGGCAAGAATCTCATCAGGCCGCATCAATGTGTCGTTTTCAATGCCCTTGGCTACCGTAACGATTGGGATTTGTAAATCAAAATAAGGTTTGAGTCTCTGCCATACGCTGCGCATAAATTGACACGGTACGGCTGAGACGGCAAACTGAGCGTCGCGGAATATCTTTTCGTCGTTACTTTCGAAAGCGAGCGATTCGGGCAGTTTGTGGCCCGGCAGAAACTTGGTGTTTACCCTCGCTGCTGCTATCTCTGCGAGCTGAGCGGCGTCGTAACCCCACATGCGAACAGCCAGCTCCTTTTTCTGACAGAGCATCATCGCCAGCACCGTCCCCATCGCGCCGTCACCGATTATGGAAATTCCGTTAGCCACAGGTGGGATTCTACCAGCGGTTTGGTCCGTTTGCAACAGGACGGGCCTGTGATTTGTTCAGCCTGATACGATTTCGAGGTCGGTTACGCCGAGCCTCTTGAGTTCTGATAATTGATTTTTGCCGAGCCTTGCTTCGATGGTAACGATGTTGTCGGTATATTCTTCACTCACGATTCGGCCGTGGGCGCGGAGGAAGCTCTGTATCCTGCCGTTGGCCTGGCTGCTTCGTAACCGCAATAACAATTCGGCACCCCTGTACTTATCCTGAATCACCGCGGCGAGTTTGTCGAGCCCCAGGCCGGTCCTGGCCGAGATGCAGACCGCATCATGGAACAGCGTCTGAATCATTTCGAGCCTGCCGATGTCTTTGACTATATCGACCTTGTTCAGCACCACCAGGACATTTTTGCCGCCGCAGCCGATTTCACCGAGGACGGTATTGACCGATTCAATCTGCTTTAGTGCGTCGGCGTTCGAGACATCCACTATGTGCAGCAGCAGGTCGGCATTAACTGCTTCTTCAAGTGTCGCCTTGAATGAAGCGACAAGTTGATGCGGCAGGTTTTTGACAAATCCGACCGTATCACTGAGCAATACTTCGGTTCCGCCGCCGACCTTCCATTTTCGCGTGCGCGTGTCCAGCGTGGCGAAGAGCCGGTCTTCTACAAATACATCGGCGTCGGTCAGCGTGTTTAACAGGGTGCTTTTGCCCGCGTTGGTGTAACCCACTATGCATATCTTGTACTGCCCTTTACGAGCGTCTATTTCCCGAATTCGCCGCCGGTCGATATTTTCAATCTCGCGTTTGAGTTCTGTGATTCGCCTGTTCACTATACGCCGGTCGATTTCAAGCTGCTGCTCGCCGGTTCCCCTGGTGCCTATACCTCCGACCGCTCCTGCGGTGGGGCCGCCGGCGGCGCCTGTCACCGTATCGAGGTGAGACCACATACGAGTCAGCCGCGGATATGTGTATTCGAGCTGGGCAAGTGAAACCTGAAGCTTGGCCTGTTTGGTCTTGGCCCGTGTTGCGAAGATATCGAGAATCAACTCGCTTCGGTCCAGCACCTTCACTTTTATGATTTTTTCAAGTTCACGGATTTGTGCCGGTGAAAGGTCGTTGTCGAATATCACAACATCCGCTTTGAAGCGCTTGACTCGTTCGGCAAGCTGCTCGGCTTTGCCTTTGCCGATGTACCTTCCCGGGTGAATAGAGCCGATTTTCTGCTGGAAACGGTCCACGACGACTGCACCGGCACTGGTAGCAAGTGCGGTAAGCTCGACAAGGTCGTCCCCATCGCTTCTGCCCTTGAGAATAGCCGCGACCAGTATGGCACGCTCTTTTCTGACTCGCAGAGTCTCGCGAAACTTCTCCAACTTATGTAAAACCTCCATATAAGAGCTTCTAAAAGACTATTTTAACATATTTATTCGGGCAACTCAACGATAAGGCCGGGGTTCAAAAAAGCCGTAAGCCCCGGTATATTTGCCCTTGCAACCTGTAATCAGGGCCATTACAATAAAGGTTTGCAGTTGTTTTGACGATTACGGTTTACAGTGGCGATTAATCTGAAATCAGGTTTTTTTTGAAAGGGAATTTTGCCAATGTTGAAAGTTAAGGCCCGGGCAGGTGAATCAGTCCAGCAAATGATGAGACGCTTTAAGAAGCTCTGTGAAAAAGAAGGTCTGATAAGGGACATGAAGAGGACGAGCTATTATGAAAAGCCGTCCGAACGAAACCGC
>Ga0315537_1001156_pt1 | contig 20711 bp, 13 predicted proteins | sample SalMarSW160270MG_FD_203091 | JGI IMG/M metagenome (GOLD analysis project Ga0315537, IMG submission 203091) | Salt marsh sediment microbial communities from the Plum Island Ecosystem LTER, Massachusetts, United States - Salt Marsh Sediment SW1602-70 ...
CAGGTATTAAGCGAAAGAGAAAAGCGTTCGATGTTGAAAAAATTGAATATGGTTATTGGTGCTTTTTTCAGTGAGGTTGGTACACCTCTATTAAAGTACTTTACCGATTTTGATACCAACGCCGAGCAGATTTCCAAACATCTGATTGTAAGTAATGACTGGTCACTGGAGCATTTCACACAGATGCAAATCGTACTGCAACGTCACGATTATAAAATTGACAGCCAAGCTGGTGATCTCCAAGGCCTGACGAATTTTATTGTTGAAAAACGCACGTTTTTATTACGTCTGCTGGAAAATCCGAATTTGTTAGAGCATGAGAGTTTTACCGAACTTCTTTGGGCGGTTTTTCATTTGGCTGAGGAGCTCTCTCACAGGACAACGATTAAAGATTTGCCAGAGACCGATTACATTCATTTAAGCGGAGATATCAAAAGGGTTTATCAGCTATTAGTGCGCGAATGGCTCTCTCACATGGAGCACCTCAAGGGCAACTATCCTTATCTATTTTCGTTGGCTGTCCGCACTAATCCCTTTGATCCTAATGCTTCGCCCGAGGTGACATAAAATAATATTTAGTGACCGTCTGAGGTAAGCAATCACAAGTTACAGTTATTGTCCCGGCGTCAAAAGGTATATCCTGCTTGCTTTGGTCTCGAATTGGGTGATATTTTCCTTAACAGAGCTGTGCTTAACCGGCTTACCATCGGAGGTGACTAACAGAGGCACATCAGTACGGACCCTGCACAAATTGCCAAGTTTGGACCGTATGACACTTTCGGTGAGCTTGCCGTCTTTCCATGCGATATCCACCTCGAAGCCGCCACGAGCACATAAACCTTTTACCGAGCCATTAGGCCAGGCAGAAGGTAATGCCGGAAGCAGATGAAGCTCGTCCGCATGGCTTTGCAACAGCATCTCGGCGATTCCTGCTGTGCCACCAAAGTTGCCGTCAATCTGAAAAGGTGGATGGTTGTCAAAAAGATTGGGCAGCGTTGATTTTTGCAGCAGTGCTAACACATTTTCGTGGGCTTTTTCACCGTCCTGCAGACGGGCCCAAAAGTTGATTATCCAAGCTCTACTCCAACCGGTATGTCCGCCGCCGTGGGAGAGGCGATACTCCAGCGATTTGCGTGCCGCTGCCGCCAGCTCCGGTGTGCCGCTTACAGTAATCTGTTTTCCTGGATGCAGAGCAAACAAATGTGATATGTGCCGGTGTCCCGGCTCCGGCTCCTCAAACTCTTCGTTCCATTCCATTAAACGACCGTCCGAGCCTATTTGTGGGCCGGCCAGATTTTGCAGAGAGGCTTTTACCTGTGAGATGAACTGGTCATTGATATCGAGCATTTCGGCTGCCGCGATGCAGTTGGTGAACAGATCATAGATAATCTGCTGGTCCATAGCCGGTCCCATGGTTAGACTGGTGGGCCTGTCGTCCTGCGTGCGAAAACGATTTTCCGGCGATATAGATGGACCGCATACCAGCTTGCCGGTTTTGGGATCTTCGACAAGGAAATCAAGGAAGAACTCAGCTGCCTCTTTCATAACCGGATAAGCCTGTTCCTGCAGAAATTTTTGGTCACCACCGAAAGCATAGTGTTCCCACAGGTGCTGGCAGCACCATGCAGCAGCGGTAGGCCACATCCCATACTGCACTCTTCCGCTGGGGCTCGTCCACCACCACGGGTCCGTCGTATATTGTGCGACAAAGCCACGACAATTGTAAACGTCTTTGGCGGTCTTTCTACCGCGAGGCCGAAGACTTTCTACAAGGTAGAAAAATGGCTCGTGACATTCGGACAAATTGCATAATTCCGCCGGCCAGTAGTCCATCTGAATATTGATATTGATGTGGTAATCCGAGCCCCATGGAGCATTGATGTGATTGTTCCACAAACCCTGAAGATTCGACGGCATACAACCCGGCCGAGAGCAGCTAATAAGAAGATACCGGCCGTATTGAAAATATAGAGCTTCCAAAGCCGGGTCGTTTGCACCTTCCTTGACGGCCTGCAATCTCTTGTCTGTGGGCTTATTAACTTCTTGTGTCGTCCCCAGGTCTATGCTGACACGTCGGAACAGACGTTGATGCTCAGCTATATGAGCAGCTTTGAGCTGGGCATAGCTTTTCTTTGCCGCAACATCCAATTGTAGCTGGCAGGTTAGGCCAAGAACCGTCTTGAGCGGTTCGGAAGGATTGCTGAAATTGTAATCGGTTGCAGCGGTAAGCAGCAGTGTAGCTGCATTGGCATTTCCCAGTAGCAAACCTTTGTTGGTTGACGTTAATTTACCGCCTTCGGGGATAATCTTCAACCAGGTCTCGAACTTAACACCTTTCTGCTCACCTTTCATTGTAGCCTGACCCTTTAGCATAATAAGGTCGGGGTCAACGGTGTTAGTTACAAAATTCTCAGGTCTGGTCAAATTAGCATCGAATGTAATTTGCGCCGGTTTGTCGCAAGACAAACGAACAACAATACATTTGTCAACCGGACTGGAGAAAACCTCACGGGTAAAGGTGACGTCGCCGTCGCGATAGGTTACGGATGCGATAGCGGTATCGAGGTCAAGTTGTCGGCGGTAGTTGGTTATATTTTGGCTGCTCTGGAATTGTAGTAGCAAATCTCCAAGTGTCTGATAGCTGTAGCGAGGTCCAGCGCCCATAAATTCCTTCTGTATCAGGTTCTGGGCCTCAATATATTTACCTTCAAAGATTAGCTGACGGGCTTCGGTCAAGTATTTGTAGGCGCCGACGCGGTCTCGTTCCTCCAGCCCGCCCGCCCATACGGTATCTTCGTTGAGCTGCAATCGCTCGGTTTCTACCGAGCCAAAGACCATTGCTCCCAGCCGTCCGTTTCCGACGGGAAGCGCCTGCGTCCACTCTTTAGCAGGTTGAGTGTACCATAATTTCAGGCACTCGTTAGTTTTGTCGCTGTCACTTGTATTTGTGGCTTGGCCTATCGCATTGCCAGTGATAAGAATGCTGCCTGTCAGGCACGCGTAAAGAAGTACGAAAGTTGTTATTTTGATTTGTTTACTTTTCATGTTTGCACCTTTCAGCGGGAAAACTGCAAAATAAATTTGGCGGCTAAATATTTAGCCTCGCAATTTATTTTAGGATTTAATTTGTGCATAATTTACTTTGATATGCAGATTTTTACAAGATGCGTTTCATATTTGTTTCAGGTGTACATACATTTCCTGAAAAAGTTTTTTATTAGGTGTAACCTTTGTTACAGAATGTCCACTATCCTAATAGAAGGCTTTATAAAGGGCTTAGAAACATGATAAAACCAAATTTTTATTGAAAGGAGCCAAAAATGAACAAGACAAGATATAAAAAGATAGCGATTTTGGTTGTCCCGGCGGTGGCTATTCTTGCAGTGCTCGTTTTAAGCACACAACTGACTGCTGCTCGCGGACCTGGACATTTCGGTGGTGGACGTGGCGGCTGGGTGTACGATAGACCTGGCATGGGGCCATGGATTGGACCTGGGCGTGATATGCGTGCACCTCTTATGGAACGTGGCGCAGGTCCTAATAGCTCTGCCACAGGTATTATGCAGTTAGTGCGCAGGCTCGATCTGACGAGTGAGCAGGCTGAACAAATCAAAGAAACAATCAAAGCGAACAAAGAAAAGATTCAGACTGCGCAAAAAGCCGTTGTTGAAGCGAGAAAGGCCTTGAATGAAGCAGTGGCCAAAGGTGCTGATGAGGCAGCCATCCGTGAAGCAGCGACAGCAGTGGGTAAAACCCTCGGAGACGCAGCCGTGCTTAGAGCAAATACAACAGCCTCTGTTAAGGAAATCTTGACTGAGGAGCAGCGCACAAAGCTGGATGAGCTTCGTAAAGAGGTACAAGAGCAACCTGCTAATCGCACCGGTGAGATGCAGAGGCCGGGCGGTCGTGGAAGATTCCAACATCAAGGACTGCGCGAAGATGCTTGGCGTGATGGAGAGTTACCCTATGGCAGAGGTCCGATGTTTTATGGCCCAGATAGAGCCGGGCCGATGCGCAGAGGCTGGATGAGAGAACCGTTAGACCAGCGGCAAAGGCAGCCATGGAGATGGTAAATGTCATGTACGGATAGATGATTGAGATTTGTAGCGACTGTTTTGATTATCAAAACAGTCGCTACAAAATTGTATTGATGAATTAAGCGTGGTTTTATATCCTGCATATATGATTTTATTGACATGTTTAGATCGAGCTTTTGGTTGCCAGGCAGAGAAACAATTGGTCGAATTTGTTTTTGGTGTCAGAGAGGTGCTTTGTAATAAAGGCGTCGAAGAAGAAAAATCTAAATTTCTGTCATTGGACATTGAGAATGTTCACTTGAGCCGTCGGGGCGATGGCGATGCGTATCGGCGTCTCATTGAACGACATCAGGAGCATGTAAGCCGAATTATGTGGCACTTTAGTAGAGATCGTCGTCTTCACGAAGAGCTTGTCCATGATGTCTTTGTTGAAGCATACCTGAGTTTGCCGACCTACCGGGAAGAGGCACCGTTTGCCCACTGGCTTGCTCGGATTGCCACGCGTGTCGGTTATGCCTACTTGAAGCAAAATGCCCGCTGTCATGCAACAGAAGTTTTTACATTGAAAGATTGGGATCAGTTACCCGATAATTCTTCGCAGAAAAACGAGTCGAGCCAAGCTGCTGAATTTTTGTATCGACTGTTAGCACAATTACCACCTCGCGATCGGCTGATTCTTACACTGCGTTACATGGAAGATTGCGACGTGGCCGAAACTGCCCGTCGAACCGGCTGGAGTGAAGCTATGGTTAAGGTTCAGACTTGGCGGGCAAAGAAAAAATTGCAAAAGCTTTACGAGAAGAACCGAAAGGAAATTATATGAATAATATTGATAATAAGCTAAGAATGCTGGCAGCTAAGGCCCGCGGTGAAACGCCTCCCCACGTTGATGTTGCCGATAGAGTGATTGCATTCCTTAGCGCTGGTCAATATCGGCAACAACGCATTCCGGAAAGACCTCTAATGTGGATGGCAGCGTTCTCCTCGGTTGCCGCCGTTGTCGCCATTTTATTTGCAATTGTTCTGTATAATACATTAACGAATCCTCTAAATGAAATATCACAAGCAATTTCCTGGGTGACGCAATGAACCAGACAGAAACAAACGATAGTCAGATTATAAACTATATGCGAAAGGTGCACCGCTGGCGAATGGCGTTTTTCGCCCTTGTTATCCTGCTGGCAGGCATAGTCATCGGTGCTGCATCGGTAATAATTCTGCTGCGACCTAAACCAATAGGCCCGTCCACAGGGCCTGAGTTTGTCAGCGAGGCGATGATACGCGGTCTTCAGCGTCAGTTACAATTATCCCCTGAACAGGTGGAACAGGTTGAGTCTATTCTGCAAAAGTACATGCAGAAACTTCATGAGATACGTATGAACGCCAGACCCCAAATGGCTGAACAACTGCGGCTTATGAATGAAGAAATCTCCGCTGTGCTGACAGAACAGCAGAGGCGAATTTGGCAGGAAAGACTGCTGCCACTTCAGCGACAGCTTCGACCGCCTGGCCCTCGCCGCGGCAGCGGGCCAGAGGGGCCGCCATTTCGCCGCGGCCAACGAGGATTCGGCCCTCCTGTATCACCTCCAAACGAACCTCTAAACCGGTAAAAGATGGTTCTATAAAGAAGAAAGAAAATCGAATTATCTAACCATTACCTGGCCGGAATCGGGAACGAGCACCTGGCCGGTTATCGTCCTTGCTCTATCGGAGCATAAAAAGACCACCGAGTCGGCGACATCCTGTCCCTTTATCTCGCGCTTTAGTGCGGTTTTGCTTACGTAGAATGGAATGACTTCTTCGGGTTTTATGCCATACTTTTTGGCACAGACCTTTATATATTCGGGATTCCAGATTTTTGAACCTTCAAAGACGTTGCCGGGGGCGATGCTATTGACCCTTATTCCATATTCGCCTAACTCCATCGCCCAGCCGCGGGCCATGTGTATTTCGCCGGCCTTTGTTGCATTATAAGCAGTGTTGTTCTTGCTGGCATCCAGGCCGGATTTTGAACTGAGGTTTATGATGCAGCCAGCCATTCCCTGGGCGATCATAATCTTGGCAGCCTCTCTTGCGCAAAGAATATAGCCGGTCAGATTCACTTCCAATGCGAAACGCCATTTATCAACAGGCATATCGACCAGGGGATACGCCGGCGCCACACCCGCTGCGTTGACTAAAATATCAAGCCCTCCCCAATTCTCAAGAGCAGCCTGGAACGCTCCTATGACATCAGTTTCTTTAGTTAAATCACAGCGAAGCAACATTGTCTCAGAGTTCGGGATTTGGTTGGCCGTTTCCTGGATTGCCTTTTCATCAATATCCAAAAGCGCAACCGATGCACCTGCTTTTGCCAGGCCAACGGCGATGTTTCTGCCTAAGCCGCTGCCTGCACCGGTTACAATTGCAATTCGGCCATGTAATTCACCTGCGGCCTGTCCGCCGGCGACTTTCATGCGAAATGCTTCCGATTCCCACTGATTTATGAAGTCACGCTCCCTTTTTGTAAGAGTTAAAATCCCGCCCATCCGAGCCGCGTTTGTCCGGATGAATATAGAATATGCCGTGATGTCTCTGACTGTGGTTACCATTTTCTTGTTACCAGCTACAAAAAGTCCGACATCTTTAACCAGAAACGCGACAGAATATTTTTCGCCTTTGTCAATCTGCGATTTCAATCGGACAGTGATTTTCTGCGGCTCACATTTATCAATCCACATTGCAGGCCCATTGGCATAAACTAATTCATCCGGCGTTAAAATTGCCGAGAGCAGTTTCTTGGCATCCTTTTGCCGCATAAAAGCTGCAATGACATCATCGTAGAAATAGCTTATCGCGGTGTACCGGCCGGTCGCTTCGAAAAATGCCCTGCGAATACAAAGCTTGGCTTTGTTAATTTCTTCTTGTTTTACAGCTTTAATCTTTCCGACCTTTGGTTGTTTTAGTCTACTGCTGCAGCGATTTATAACTTGATGGACTAAACGCAAAGCGGTATTAGCGCTGTCGGCTGAAATCAGAAGTCCATGTTTTTCCATGAAGAGAATCGCGGGTTTTTTGCCGTATTGATTTTGATAATCGTCAACTAACTTTGCGATACTTTTTGCCAGCGTAAAGCCTGGGTCGGTGTAAGGAATCCAAAGTGGCGGGAGATTTTCTCTCTCAAAAAGCTTTTCTATTTCCGCTTTACCATTTTTAGCATTTGCGAAGGCTCCTGCTGTGCTGGGGTGCAGATGAATTACGTACTTATCAAGAAAAGCATGTAAATGTGCTTCCACCGATGGACGGGCCTCATCGGTTACATCATCGTCACAGGCAAGCAGCAGGCGATTTACAACCTCTGGTTCTCTTTTATGAACATTGAGTTTTGCCAATGATTTGTCTTTTATAATCGCCAGCACCGGCTCCAGCCGCATTCTCCGCCAGCCTCTATTTTTGTCCATATCTTTTAAGGCTGTACCGCTGGCCTTAATATACATATATTTACCATCCTCGGTTTTAACCGAAGTATTACCACCACCTCCCTGGACAAGCGTATTGTCCCTGCCTACTGCGTTCGATATTTTAATGAGTTCTAATAGGGCCTTATCCATTTGTTAAAAATGCTCCTTATAATAAGTTTATCTTGGCGTTGCATCGGGCAAGCCACCATCCACGGGGATTGTGACACCGGTGGTCGGTGTTTGACGCGTAGCAAAAAACAGCACCGCATTGGCGACATGTCGCCCCGTGATCTTTGCTTTCAATAGATTTCGGCTGCGATAGTATTCCTGTAAGCCTTTTTCATCCAACCCTCGCGCCCGCATTCGGTCGGGACCTACTTGCTCCCACAAGCCGGACTTATATTTACCTTCGGAAAATACGCCGTCCGGTGCCACCATATTAACGCGAACACCATATTGTGCAAGCTCTATACTGGCGATTCTGCCCAACTGGTGACAGGCGGCTTTGGTGGCGCTGTAGGCACCGAAACCGGCACCGGGTGACGGCACATTCTTGGTGGAGATAATAATAATGTCGCCGCCGATTCCCTGTGCGATAAAGAGCCTCGCCGCTTCAACAAGTGTCAGTAACGCACCTTCCACATTTACCTTTTCCAGCTTGCGAAAGGCCTCGAGGTCTATATCTTTCAGGAATGAAACCATAGGAATACCGGCGTTGACGATTACAATATCGATGCTACCCCAGGCTTTAACGACACTTTCGAATCCTTGGATGACAGACTCTTTATCGGTGACATCAATAGGAACACCTATCACACGCTCTCCGCCAATTTGCTTCAGGTCATCGACAAAATCCTCAAGCTTCTTACCGGACAGGTCTGTTGCTGCCAAATAACAGCCTGCCTCCAGAAGTCCGCGGCAAATGCCGTAGCCAATTGCCCCGGCAGCACCTGTTACTAAAGCAATTTTATTCTTGAGAGGCAAATCAGAGTCATTTTCATTTCTGTCAACATAAAGAATACCAAGGTCACGAATGCATATAATTTCAGGTTTTGTATTATGGCTGGCCGAGTAATCTGAAATGGCGTCACTTAATTTTTTCCGCAGGTCTTCCGAGCCGACTTTTTCATCCGCAGCATCTAAAAAAAGCGGCGGTTTTGGACCTTTGACCAAAGACGCTGGATACCGCTGAGCTTCAGCATTTTTTGCAGAACTGGCAAAATCAATAGCCTCTTTGCTCGTTAAGGATTTCAAAATAGCCGGCTTATATGGTTTATCCTCGTCACCCGTTGCTTCTGCCAGAAGCCCGCGAATAATCGGTGTTATCTGAGCTAATCGGCTCACATGTCCCTCGCCTATCGTTTTTTATTACTCACTTTTTCATTTTTAAGGGTCTCGTATAACTCATAAGCCTCAGCCGGTTTTATATTTTCGTGAACAATCTTGTGGATGGCCTGCATCATGGCTTTGGGAGCGTCACTCTGGAAAATGTTGCGTCCCATATCTACGCCTGCTGCACCTTCCTGGACAGCCCTATAGGCCATAGTCAGGGCATCGAGTTCTGGAATTTTTTTGCCGCCCGCCATAACAATCGGAACAGGACAAGAAGCAGTGATAGTCTCGAACCCTTCCTCCACGTAGTAAGTTTTCACAAGATGGGCTCCAAGCTCAGCGCATATTCGGCAGGCCAGGCGAAAATATCTGGCGTCACGGACCATATCTTTACCGACGGCTGTCACCGCCATTGTGGGAATGCCGTAGCGCAATCCCATATCTATCAGCCGAGTCATATTATGTATCGAGCGGGTCTCGTACTCGCCACCGATAAATACCTGTAATGTTACTGCCGATACGTTCATGCGAATCGCATCCTCAATGTCAACGGCCAATTCTTCATTCGACAGCTCCTTGAGTATGCTTGGGCCACCGCTACATCGCATCACAATCGGCTTATTCAAGGTAGGCGGTACCGAGGTTCGCAAAATCCCCCGTGTAAGCATTATGGCATCTGCGTAATACATCAGTGGCACTATCGTCAGGTCGATTCGCTCAAGACCGGTAGTTGGTCCCTGAAAGTAACCATGGTCGATCGCAAACATTACCGTTCTGCCGGTTTCGGGATTGAATATTCGTGACAACCGGTTCTTCATTCCCCAGTCAAGAGCATTTGCTCCTTTGAGGAAGAAGCTATCGCTTTTCATCGGAATATCTTCGTAAAACTTCTTGGCTTCTTTTGCCACATCAGCCTCGGGCATGATTTGTTCCTTTCTCTGGTTACGTTTGAGTTTTTCGCTCTTTTTTGTCTTTCAGGAATATCCAGGCTGTGCCGGAAACAAAGTAAATCAGTGTTGGTACAAGTAATACCTGCTTGAAAGAACCCAGTGCTTTTGTATATCCCGGATCACCTGAAGTATATACCTGGATCGACAGAATAAGACAGGCTAATAAAGACGCCAAAGCCACCATTCCAAAAAACCACATGATATAGTCTTTCGATGCGACCTGAGGCGTTACAGGTTGTCGTTCTGTCTTAGAGGTTGATTTTAAGCTTCGAGCCGGTTCAGTTTGTTCCTCTATCTTATCGAATTTCTCACGGGCACCAGCCATCGAAGCAAAAATAATATAAAGTACTGAAGTCAGCAGCCAAACCGGCACAAACAGAAAGAATAAATGCAGAGTTCCCGTCCTTTGAAGGGTGATAGCTACTGCGATGGCAATAGCCCAGCTTAATAGGGCTGGCCAGTTCACAAGCAGCTTCTTACGCGAAGCCCAGAATTGAGTCAGGCCTATCTTAGGGAAAATCCAGTGCTCGACAAAAACTATCGCTCCCACCGGCATCAGCAGCAATCCGTAGTAACCGACGAAATCCAGCAATTTTGTGAATACAAACGGAGAACACGCAATCGCCGTCGTCGCCGCGCCGGCTACTAATGTCACCAACCATCTCGGCCAGCCGGGCGTCACCGCCTGAAAGGCAAGCCCCGCACGATACAAGGTCGGATTTGAGGTTGTCCATCCGGCGATGATGACAGCAATGATTCCGGAGACACCGAGAGCCTGCCATGCTACACCGCCTGCATCGAGCTGGGTCAGGCTTTTACCTAAAATAAGAGCTGCTCCCGCTCCCATAATGCCGGCACAAATCCAGGCCAAATAATGGCCGAGGAACATGCCGAATGCTGAATATAAACCGTATGATGCCCTTTTTGCATAGCGCAAAAGTGCCATATCAGACAGGCCGCCGTGCATTGCGAGGTTGCATATCCACGCAAAAGCTGCCACGTGCCAAAAGCTGATTTGGGGATTGCCCTCGGGTGCAACACCTGTCCAGATAGATTTATTAGCCAGAGTCCAGAAATCCTGTAAGCTACCGATTTGACCGCCCAGCTCTTTTATAGCTATGTTGGGCAGCAGAGTTATAGCTCCAGCGATGAACATCAAAAACATCCAGGGCGAGCAAACTTCCGCAAACTGCGCCAGCTTCTTGAAGCCGAGAATTGCTAATGTAACCACGACCGCGCCGACACCGATAACAACCAAAACAAATCTTATGTCCGTCGGAAACCATCCGGTTTGTTCCTCGATGCCGAACGGAATACGTACTGCTGAGGCTGAAACCGTTATCATACACCCGGCTAAAATACAGAAAAGTACAGCGTTTAGAACATTGTAAATGGTTGTAGTGACAGGTCCGGCAATTTTGCGAAGATACCAGTATAAAGTCAGACGGGTCTGAACTGCAATTGGGGCGCAGACAAAGGTCCAGGTTAACACGGCCATCAGGTTGCCGATAAGCAAACCAACAAAAATATCGAAAGCACTCGCACCCCAGGTGACAAACAGCGCACCGATAACGAACTCTGTTCCGGCGACATGCTCACCGGCGAAAACGCCGGCAAAATGTTTTCCGGGTTGAAGCTTTTCCTGCGAAACCGGCTCCCGCTCAAATTCGTAAAGCAGATCCAGTCCTTTTATAACTCCGTCTTTACTTTCGCCCGCCATCTGTTTCCCTTTCAAATTTTCGTTTTTTGTCCTTTAGGTCACGAATCACGTTTACTTGTCACCTTAGCCTCGTAATCCTTTACTTCTTTTAGCCAATTCGATTCTACTGGGACATCCTGCTTTATGCAGTAGTAATCCCATACCGCTCCGAAGGGAAGAGTCTTGATCTCTTCGAGCAGTGCCAGACGTGATGTGTAGTCGCCACTTGTTTCCATCTGTCTGAGTTTCTCTATCGGCTCCAAAAGGGCGATAAGCAAAGCTTTTATCATACAGCGCGTCCCTATTACCCATGCTGCAGCGCGATTAATGCTGGCATCGAAAAAGTCAAGTCCGATGTGCACTCGCTTCAGATAATCACCACGCACAATCTCTTCAGCGATGGCTCGCAGCTCATCCGACAGAATCACTACATGGTCGCTGTCCCAGCGAACACCTCTACTAACGTGGAGCAGAATCTCGTCAATGAAAGTCAGTACAGAGGATATCTTGTCGGAAATAACTTCGGTTGGATGAAAATGCCCTGCATCAAGACAAAGTAAAATATTGTTCTGCACTGCATAGCCTAAGTAAAATTCGTGCGAGCCAACCACATAACTTTCCGAGCCTATACCGAAAAGCTTGCTTTCTACCGCATCAAGAAGATATGTACGACTTATCTTCTCAGCGAATATTTCATCGAGTGATTTTTTGAGTCGCTCTCGTGGTCTCTTACGGTCCACCGGAATGTCTTTATACCCATCGGGAATCCACACGTTTGTCACACATGGTGTCCCAAGCTTCTTACCCATTGCTTGACCGATTTTTCGGCAGGCGATGCCGTGCTCGATCCAGAATTTGCGAATACCTTTGTCGGCACTTGCCAATGTAAAACCACTTGCAGCTTTAGGATGCGAAAAGAATGTCGGGTTAAAATCCATGCCTATACCGTTCGCCTTGGCCCAGTCAATCCATGTCGAAAAATGCTTAGGTTCAAGCTCGTTACGCTCTACCTTTCCTTTTGTCTCAGCGTAAATGGCATGCAGGTTCAGCCGATGCCTGCCCGGTATCAGGCTCATTGCTTTTTCGAGGTCTTGCCTTAACTCATCAGGTGTCCGGGCTTTTCCGGGGTATCCACCTGTAGCCATTATGCCGCCGTCGCTCAATCCTTCACTGCTCTCGAAGCCACCTACATCATCACCTTGCCAGCAATGAATTGAAACGGCTACTTTGCTCAGCTTTTCTATTACCTTATCTGTATCGACACCCAGTTCCGCGTAGCGTTGTTGTGCTATCTTGTATGCTCTTTCAATGCTTTTCGAATTACTCATTTTGCTTCCCGCTTTCCATACTTTTCCAAAAGTTTCTGCTCCGCTTGTTTTGTCCACAGTCCGTCTTGCAGATTCCCGGCGACTTCCGGCATCTTCTCGGAGAGTTCTTCCAACGGCAGCAGCCCTAGGCCGTGACAGGCCGGATAAACCATAATTTTACCTGCTATTGAGCGATTTTCAACTGCTCTTATGCCGTCGGTTGCTCCATCCAGTCCGCAGACAGCCGCCACACTGACGTTGGTATCGAGTCTGACGGATTCGACTTTCTCCAGCATACGTTTCATATCATCTAAAGTCGAGCCGCTGGTTCCGATGAAATATAACTGCTTTTCTATGTATGCGTCCAGATTAATCTTGCCGGTGACGGTCGCGGGTATGCCGGCAAAGATGTTTATTATCCCTCGTTTCGCAGCACTTTGTACCGAAGAGGTAACCAAACCCGGTACAGGTGCCATAAGCACAATGTAATCGAATGTCTCTTGGATTTGGAGTTTGGTGGGATTGTATGGTTGATAATGAACACCATTTTTCTCAGCCAACGGCACTGCTATTTTTGACAGGATGGCTAACCTGTTATCATCTACATCACCGGCGAAAACGCTGATGTCTTCAACACCTTGACAGATGTTTCTTATTACATGCATCAAACCCATAGGCCCGGCGGCCCCGACAACATTAATCTTGTCACCGGGTCGTATCTCACCAGTATGAGGAATTGTTTCCATAGACTCGGAAGGGTCAGAACCTGTTGTGCCGATTATGCGAATGCCGCCGTAGTGAACTCGGCCCACAGCCGTTTCAATGTCCCTGCCGAATTTTCCGCCACACAGCACAATATTCAATAGGCCTTGCGGAGCAATCTTTGAAAATAACTTTTCGATTTTTTCAGCATCTGAGCCGAAATAAATTACGTCGTCGTATTCTCGATGCTCGTCGAGCATCGTTATATGTTTGGGCCTGCCGAAACGATTAAACAATTTCTCAAGCAAATCTTTCGGTACCTCTACATCAGCAACTACAAGCATTTGTCCATCTTTTTTTATACTTCGCCGTTCTTTAGAGGCATAAGCATCTTCGACACATGCCCACGGCTCTGTCAAGGCAATTGCCGAGGCGGATAGCTCCATAGAAGCCGGTATCAATAGTGATTCACCTTCCGGCGAGGTGATTACTCTCTTATCTATCAATACATATTCCTGCAGCGCTCCTTCAAAATTATATCCGAAAGCTGCATTAGAGCCGGTAGTGCGCAGCCAGCGGTAATCGGTCTGCACTAAGTAACGCTCACCTGGTTTAAAATCTTCGACACCCGACCCGGCGGCTTCAATTATCACTACTGTCTCGTGCCCTGGCACAGCCGGAGCTTTACCCGGGACATAACTTGGTATTTCTTTAAGAATTTGGGGATCGATGCCGGAAACTATTTCGCTTTTGCGAGCATGGGCTGAAAATTGCTTGAGCAGCTTAAGGTCGGAAAAACAAAGTCCAACAACCTCAATCCGACAAAGAATCTGGTGCGGGCCGGGCTTGAAAACATCTTTGGATTTATTAAGGACCAGCTTATCCGGCCCAACCAATTGAACTGCATATTGCGTTTTAGGCAGATTTGCCAAACTTCGTCCCTTAACTATCGTTTCAAATGGTACGATTTATTTTGTCTAATATCTCTTTAGGTTTGTTCTTCTCGCTTAAACCTGCAAGCTTATTCTCCAACTCCGGTTTAAACGAACTCCCAAGCTCTTCGAAGAATTTGTTCTTTTCAGCAATGTTTGAGAAATTCTTTTTGGCCCATTGGCTGGTATATCCTAAGCCGCATTTTTGTTGCAGCACAGAATGAGCATAAACGATATGTGCACCTTTCAAAAAGGCCGGAACCAACGATGATAGTTCTTTGCTGGCGAAGTTATCAACAAACTTTTGACCCGGGCTGTTCATCTCTGTTCCTACGACCAGAGGCAGATGCAGCTTTTCAGCCAATTCCACTACCTGGTAAAGGTTCTGCAATTTTACATCCGGGGAACCTGGAGTATAGTTGCGATCCGGAATAATATTAAGGGCGGCGGCACCGGTGCTCATTGCTACCTGCAGCAGCTCTTCAATAGCTTTTTCTCCGTCACTGGTGCCGTCCAGCCAGGTCACGGTTGGTATGGCGCCGGAAGCTAAGATAAATCGATTCATATCAGCCATAGTAGGAAACGAACCTTTGTCGGGCTGCACGTAACCGACACCGCCTCGCTTCATAGTCTTGGCCCTGATAGTATTAAGCAGATCTCTTCCTTCGGGAAGACCAAACGATTCGGCATCGGTGCCTAATTTCTCTGACCAAAAATCAGCCAGTGTTTCTTCGTTGTCGAAAATCTCCTGAGCTTTACGGGCGTATGCAAGGCAAATATGTCGTTCCGTCGGATTGTTAGATGGCGTTAGGGGCAAAACATCCAATTCGTAGTTTAATGTTACCGGATCGAGATATTTATTGACTCGGATAATTAGATCACGGTTTCTCTGCTGAGCGGTTTCTTTCAGGCCAAGCAAAAACTTTCTCTGGTCTTTCGGAACATTCGAGCCTGGAAAACCAACGCCCATGTGATATGAGATGCCAGGCTCGCCGGGTGAATTGATTACTTTGTCGGCAAATTCCGGCACAAAGACCCGCGTCTCCATGCCGCCGCAGCCTTTCAGGCCCAACATCTTAGCTGCATCGAGAAATTCCTCCACAGCATCAAGCACATCAAAGTCCACCACTTGGGCAGCAGCAAGCCCGGCTTTGCGAACCAGCCAGGCAAATTTGCTCGGCGAGTAGCCATAAGTATTATAAGAAAAAAAGGTGTGACAGTGCATGTTGACGGTTTTGCCGACCTCTGGCAAGGTGATTTCGCCCGCTGTCACTTTTTTGCAGAGCGATATTAGGATCTGTTTTCTTTCAGCGGAATCGAAACTATCTAATTTTTGCTCAAGCTCTTCAATTAATGTCATATCTTTTATTTTGGGTTACGAGTAAAGCTCTTTGTATCTTTCTTGGCAGAGTGACACATCCTGCGGTTGATACTCCTTCAAGTCGAACGAATTGCGGACGATTTTTCTGGCCTCGGCCAGATTCTTTATTTGTCCCGTTGCTTTGGCCTGCATCAGGATATTGCCGGTTGCGGTGGCCTCTATGGGTCCGGCTTCAATTTTTTTGCCTGTAGCATTAGCTGCGAATTGGTTCAACAGTTCATTCTGTATCCCGCCTCCGACGATATGCAGACGGTCAATTTTCTTGCCTGTAATATCTTCGATTTTTTCAATCACCCAGCGATACTTAAAGGCGAGGGCTTCTAAAATCGCTCTTATCATTTGTCCTTTATCTTCGCTTTTCTTTTGGCCTGTCTTAGCAAGATAATCATTTATTCTTTTCGGCATGTCACCTGGTGCAAGGAATTCGCTATAATCAACATCAATGTTGGCGGCAAAAGGCTTAGCTTTTTGCGCCATCTCAGTAAGCTCAGAATAAGATAATTCAACTCCCTCGCGCTGCCATTGTCTTTTACATTCCTGGACCAGCCAGAGTCCCATGATGTTCTTTAAAAGCCGAATAGTATCTTCCACTCCGCCTTCATTGGTGAATTCACACTCGAAGGTTTTATCACTGACGATTGCCTTCGGCACTTCTACCCCCATTAGGGACCATGTACCTGATGATAGATACGCCCAATTATCTCCCTCTGCCGGCACCGCGGCGACCGCAGAGGCGGTATCGTGCGAGCCAACTGCTATAACAGGAATCTGCTTGCATCTAAGTTCCTTTGCGACTGGCTCAGTTAATTTCCCGACAACCGTGCCTGGAGGGACAATATCCGGCATAATATTCCTCGGCAGTGACAATTTGCCGAATATCTCTTTCGACCACAGGCCTGTTTTCATATCTATAAGCTGCGATGTGCTGGCAAGGCTGTATTCACCGAAGGTGCGGCCGCATAAGTAATACGAGACCAAATCAGCCATAAAGATTAGCTTTTTGGTTTTGGCTAATACATCGGAATTCGCCAGCCGCATTGCAAGCAGTTGATAAATAGTATTTAGCTGCATAAATTGAATGCCGCTGTTTAGGTAGATTTGGCGTTTGTCTATCAACTCGAACGCCTTTTCCATCATCCCATTTGTTCGGCTGTCACGATAGTGGTACGGATTTTCAATTAGTTTTCCGTCTGCACCGACAAGTCCGAAATCGACTCCCCAGCTATCAACGCCAATTCCTTCAATATTGTCGTCGGCTTGTTGTGTTGCTTTACGGATGCCGGCCTTAATCTCTGAAAGAAGATGCTCAAAATCCCAGCGCAGTGAGCCGTTTTCTTTGATGGGGCCGTTGCTAAAGCGATGCACCTCTTCAAGTGTGAGTTTATCAGCCGAAACCGAGCCGAGCATGACTCTGCCGCTTTCAGCACCGAGGTCAACTGCGATATATTTTTTTGTTCCCGTCATCGCCAACTCCTTAATGGTAATTGAACTAACCAATTACCAGTTACCATTTAACCATAAAAACAGTTTTATAACCCAAATTTTTTGCCTTTGCAAACCCAAAATTGAGGGTTAAAAGTTTCAGGTACAATTCGCGCATATAATGGGAAAATGTGCAAAAATTCTTGCAAAATAAGGCGGTCTTGTATTAAAATACTAATTGTGTAAAATTGTATCGGAGGATATTCAAATGATAAATGCGGAGCGGACGAGTATCTTATAACTTATGGAGGGAAACAATCACATGTGACAAACCTATCGTTCTCAGGCCTATCGCTGTGTTAAAGGTCTGCCTAATTGTAGATTTCATGACTCATTTCGAGATGTAGTCCATTACTCTTCAAGAGGTAGATAGGCACCTTTACTGCTGGCGGTGTCGGCTAATGAGAGGAAGCACCTTTTTTCAATAAAAGGACAAAAAAGTTGGAGGTCTTACCATGGATTCTTTAATCCGAAAACAAACATTTATTGTAATATTGATTGCCTTGTGTGTTTTTTCGTACTCAGCCCTAATAGCTGAACCGGTCAGTTTCGAACAGGCACAGAAGGTTACTGATACATTTCTGAAAACGCAGAACATCCGTTCTCAAAAGCAGTCACAGACTTTTTCCATAATGGCTCAAAGAAAAACCGCTGGTGTTGGAGCAACTCTTATCGATTATCGAGAGATCTATGATGATGGAACTATTCTTGCATACATTGCGGAGCTTTCGCCACGTGGGTTCATCGCGATCTCTGCAGATACGGAGATAAGTCCGATCATCGCTTATTCTTTTAGGAACTCTTTCCCGGCTGATGAGAACGGAAAAAATCCCCTGTATCGGTTTTTGAAGGAGGACATGAAACGAAGATTAAAAGCGCTGGCTGAACATGCTCAATTCAATGCGATGGAAAACAACAACCTATGGAACCTTTATGCCAACGAAGATATAAGATATTTTGTGAGCGATACTTTTCAGCAGTGGCCGGAAGAAGACACAACCTCCACCGGCGGATGGCTGGAAACGACATGGGACCAGGGGCCTCCATACAACGACTTTTGTCCGCTCGATCCGGTTGATGCCAAAAAAGCTTATGTAGGCTGCGTAGCGACGGCGTTGGCACAGGTGATCAATTATCATCAGCAATGTAACGTAGATTTCGATGAGCTTGATTCGTATACAACCTACGCTGGTATTGATATCGATGAAGACTGTGACATATACGATTTCCCCTCTTTTGAGAAGCTGAACGAGTATCTTGCCGCCTTGAGACTTAAATATAGCAGACAGACAGAATTGGATGATATGGATATCGCAGCGCTTAGTTTTGCTTGTGGGGTCGCTGCTGCTATGGATTATTCCAGTGAGGGCTCGGGCGCTTCGCCCTATGATGCGCGGGGAGCATTGCTTTCCAAGTTCGGTTTTTATTCGGCTGAAATGACCGGCGGTCTATCGCATGAATATTGCCATGTGCTGCAAGAGAATATCATTAATGGGCTGCCCGCTGTCATAGCAATTGGCCCGCCGGATGGTTTTGGCGGACACGCTGTTGTATGTGATGGCTATAACACAAACGGAGAATATCACCTTAATTTTGGCTGGGGCTCAGATCATCCTGGTGAAATTACTGAGGCATGGTATTGTCTTCCCATGGGCATACCGACTAGTGATGATATTATCTTGGAGACGATATTGAATATTCACCCCGTTCCACCGAGTATTAGTGTTGATCCGCTTCCTTCTATGTTTTATGGTGTTCCGGGCCAGGAAAGCGACCATAAAACGCTGTTTATCAAAAACAACACTGCGCAACCCATATCAATAAACTCGATATCCAGTCCGGAAGGATTCGTTGTGTCTCGATCGGATGAAGGGTACTCGGACCATATAGACTCTTTCCAGATACAGTGTCCGGGACAGGAGGCTTCGATCAATGTAAAGTTCTGTCCGGATGAGGTGAGGGGCTACTATGGAACCCTTATGATCAATTATAGTGAGGGTAGTACCAAGCATGTGATTCTAAAAGGGTGCTCTTTCGCTGGTGGGACGGAAATCGAGGCTGGTGAAGTATCCGGAACCTGGACAGATGTTAATTCACCCTATTTTGTGTCAGGGGATATTTTAGTGCCTGAGGACGGCGAACTGGTTATTGAGCCGGGAGTCAAAGTTATATTCGTAGGACCGTACAGTATGACTATAGGCGAAAACGCACGGTTGATTGCTGAGGGAAATGAGAATCGCCAGATAGAATTTACAGCTTGGAATAAGAACATGGGCTGGACCGGGCTGCGGTTTCTGGATTCAGGCGACGATGACATATTGAGTTATTGTTTGCTCACTTTCTCGAAGAAAAATGCCGGGCTAATGACAGAGTATGATTACTTATACGGCGAAGATGATGAGGATAATTGTGGAGGAGCAGTGTATTGCTATGCTTCAAGTCCGACTATTACGAATTGTAAAATCACCAATAACATAGGAGACAAAGGCGGTGCAATCTATTGCATAGAAAGCTATCCCATAATAAGCAATACAGTGATAGCGAACAACGCTTCGTTGGGAGGGCGTCCGCAATGCGGTGGAATATGCACTGAGGGCTGGGGAGCGCCTGAAATCAAAAACTGTACCATAGTAAATAATTCGCCCGGCGGCATTTTCACGGCATCTGGCGATGGAGTGGACATGATAAACACGATTGTATGGGGCGATGATATATACCAGATACAAACGGATAAATCTGTGCCGGTGGTGTCATTTTGTAACGTTCGGGGTGGTTACCCCGGCGAGGGCAATATGAATGCCGATCCTTGTTTCTTTGCTCCCAGCTCAGGCCCAGGGCCGGATTATGACGGATTATCTGCCAATTGGACGCTGCGGATTTGTTCGCCATGCATCAACGCCGGTACAGAAATAGAACTTCCAGAAACCGATTTGGCGGGTAGCCCAAGAATTTTCAGCGATATTGTTGACATCGGAGCTTATGAGAATCAATCAGATTTGCCTTTGATTACTATTGCCCCCTCAATCGATGCGGGTTTTGTTTGTCTTGGTACAGATTCAACCATTGGCCTTGAAATTACGAACACTGGTAAAATGGAATTCACAGTAGAAAGCTTGAGCATTTCCAATACGAACCGAGACCGCGCTTCGCGGGAACCTAATGGAGTTTTTTCATTAATCACTGATGTACAGAATCATCTTCTGGCACCAGGTGATTCGCTCTGGGTGGAGATTGGATTTGCTCCGATAGACGAAAGGAAATATACCGGCACTGTCAATGTTCACTCGACCAGCAGCAATGCCCCGCACAAACAAATTACTCTCCATGGAGTGGGAGTCTCTGGAACAATCATTCCTGGTGGTGCAGTTAGTGGTTCCTGGAAGAAGGATGAGAGTCCCTATACAATTACGGGAGATATTGATATTCCGAGAGGGCGGACGTTAAATATT
>Ga0315537_1001159_pt1 | contig 20688 bp, 16 predicted proteins | sample SalMarSW160270MG_FD_203091 | JGI IMG/M metagenome (GOLD analysis project Ga0315537, IMG submission 203091) | Salt marsh sediment microbial communities from the Plum Island Ecosystem LTER, Massachusetts, United States - Salt Marsh Sediment SW1602-70 ...
GGCTATCCGTGCTATCCAATATTCTATCGACATAGGATTCCAGAGTATGCTCTTTCCTGTGCAGGATTTCCTGAAACTTTTCAGCTTTCTTTTCAAAATTCATACCCTGAAGGAATGACTTTCCAATCAGGAAACCCGCCAGAACCAGGATGATGGATCCGGAAAGATAGAATACGAGAGGCCTGATCCTGCTTAAATCAATCATTATTAGTGATTTTCAGACTGCCTAAATTAAAAAATTAATGCATATGATCAACCATGATGATATGGATCTCCCTTTAAAATGGTCATTGCCCGGTAAAGTTGTTCAAAAAAAATCAATCTGATCATTTGATGGGAAAATGTCATCTTCGAAAGGGAGAACACCCGGTCAGCCCGTTGATATACCTTCCGGGATACTCCGTAAGCACCCCCTGAGATAATGAGGATCCTCTTCAATCCGGCAACCATCTGTTTCTGCATGAAAGTGGCAAATTCCCTGGAACCAAACTGATCCCCTCGTTCATCAAGAAGTATTACATAATCCCCTTGTTTACAATTACTTAATATTCGCTCCCCCTCCGACTCCTTCAACTGTTCAATTCCCTTTTTTACCGCTCCTTTTCGCTCCGGAATGGTGATAACCTGCAGGGGAATATAGTGTCTGATCCTGGCTTCAAAAATGGATATCCCCTCCCTCAAATAAGCCTCATCTGTTTCCCCAACCTGAATAAAGATTACCTTCACAATGCATTAATGATTTAGGAATTGATCAAATTTTTATTATTTTGCAGTAATGATCCAGTTTGGTTTGATTTTTGGACACTACATAACACAAATTTAAGATTATTAACATGAAGACCCTCAGAAATTCCATAACTCTCATCATTCTATTCTTTATACTTGCTGGTTTTCAACCTCCACAGGATATCCCTGAGGCCATCTCTTCCGCTTTTAAAGCAGGCAATTCGAAAGAATTAGTCAAACACGTTAACAACAATGTTGAGCTGGTTATCCTGGAAAATGAAGATGTTTACAGCAAAACTCAGGCAGAAATGATCCTTCGTGATTTCTTTGATAAGTATCCCCCAAAAAATTTTGCCATACTTCATCAGGGAGGAAAAAATGGTTCCAAATATGCCATCGGTGATCTGACCACCTCAAAAGGAAATTTCAGGGTATACTTCTTATTGAAGAAAACAGAGGATAGTTATCTCATTCATCAATTGAGAATTGAGAAAGAGAATGAATAAGGAATACCTCGATCATTTTATTGCCGTTGCACTGAAAGAAGATATTGGCGATGGCGATCATACTTCGCTTGCCTGTATCCCACCGGAACAAGTTGGAAATGCTCAGATAATCATAAAGGAGAAAGGAGTTCTGGCCGGGATAAGATTGACCCGGGAAATTCTGAAACGGATTGATCCCGGTCTACAGACTATTCAATGCATTGAGGATGGGTCTGTGGTTGAAAAGGGAACCAGGGCCATTGAATTGACCGGCTCCGTTCTCTCTATCTTGAAATCCGAACGATTGATCCTCAATATCTTACAACGGATGAGCGGCATTGCCACCAAAACAAGAACCTACGTTGACCGGTTGAAGGATCTGAACACGAAGATTCTGGATACACGAAAAACCACACCGGGATTCCGCCTGTTTGAAAAGGAAGCAGTAGTGATCGGCGGAGGAGAAAACCACAGGATGGGATTGTACGACATGATCCTGCTGAAAGATAATCACATTGAATTCAGTGGTGGCATTCAAAAAGCAATAGAAGATACCCACCGCTATCTTAAGAAAGTTCACAAAGATCTGAAAATTGAAATCGAAGCCCACTCCCTGAAGAGCGTCCGGGAAATCCTGTCCATTGGAGGTATCCATCGAATCATGCTTGACAACTTCAGCATTGAAGAAACAAAGAAGGCCGTGCATTTGATCAATGGAACCTTCCAAACGGAATCATCCGGGGGAATTACCCTGGCAAACATCAGGAAATATGCTGAATGTGGGGTGGATTACGTGTCCGTTGGTGACCTAACCACGCATATTAAAACCATTGATATGAGCCTGAAGGCAATCCAGTAACCTGATCTTTCAATTCTTCCCATATGTCGGACCGAAAAAATGAGAAGCATTTCAGGTTTTTTAATACAATGATAAACCGCTTTCTTGCCTTGGTCAAGAAAGTCTCCCTTCCGGGATTTGAAAAAGTCCCCATATATGATGTTATTCTCTTCTTCCTGCAAGGATTTCAGAAAGGAGCACTGGTTACCAGAGCATCGGCTATTGCATTTAATCTGATTATTGCCATCCTGCCATCCACGATATTTCTTTTTACCCTGATTCCCTTTCTGCCCATTCCAAATTTTCAGACGGAAGTACTGCTTCTTTTTGAAAATATACTGCCGGAAAATGTATATGCACTGGTGGAAACAACCCTTATCGATGTCATTACACAAAGAAGCCATGGCCTCCTGTTCTTTATGTTCCTGGCTACCATGATCTTTTCAACCAACGGTGTGCATGCACTGATCAACGCATTTAACGTTTCACTCCATACCTTCGATACACATTCCTGGCTTGCCCAACGGGTCGTATCCCTGATTTTTGTGTTTATCCTGGTCTCCCTGCTGGGCACAGCCGCCATCCTGATCCTGTTCAGTAAAATCGCAATTAATTACCTGGCTGAACTTCAATTGTTTGAGAGGAATATTACCTACATCCTCATCATCCTGGGAAAATGGATAATTGTGCTTGCACTCCTCTTTTTTGCCATCTCTTTTCTCTATTACCTCTCTCCGGCAAAACGGACCAAATGGAAATTTTTTTCTGCCGGATCAACCCTTGCCACAGTCCTCTTTGTCATCTCTTCCCTTGGTTTCTCTGCATTTGTTAATAATTTCGGGCAATTCAATAAATTATATGGATCACTTGGCACGTTAATCGTTATTTTGCTCTGGTTATACTTCAATTCCATTTCGCTCTTAATCGGATTTGAACTAAACGTCAGCATTAAAATGGCCAACCTCGAAAAAGAGAAGTTGAGTTTGGAAAAGTGATCACAAATAATTAACAGGATAATCTATTCCATGGTTAACGATGCATGCAAGACAGCACGACTTGATCCCTAACAGTAATGAATATATTGCAGTATAAGCTGATGAATCTCCTCGTCTTTTCCGAAAAGCCGCTCGCTCAAATCCCTATCATCATACGATTTTAATCTGCTGACCACCTTATCAATTGTCCCTTTTGGAAAAATACCTTCCTGTTCAAAAAAGGATCTCTTCTGTTCCAGTGCTTCTGCAGATTCCCAACACGAACCCGGCAGGTGAGCATACTTTTTAACACCCGGTTTATTACGTATATCAGAAACATCTATATCAACATAAAGACCTTCCGCTACCTTCTCTCCATCCTCCATTTTTAATCCATGCCGGGTGGCTACAATCAAACCGGCCAGAAGATTATGAATATTGGCAGATCCATCCGGTGCACGAAACTCTATCGATTGCCTTGGAGGAAAAACCTCGTATTCATCCACTGCGTTCGGATTTGCATCACTGGTCATATTCCCCGTTCCCAGCCATCCGAGAGGAACCCTGACCAGGACAGACCGGTTCCGGTCACCCCAGCAAACCGTTGTGGGTGCTTCCTGTTTGGGGACCAACCGCAAATAGGATGTTGGTATGGTGTTTCCAAATGCGGTGAGCGCATCGGAAAGGTCAAGAATACCTGCAATCATGCGCCTGGCAGTTGAACTCAGTCCCTCATCTCCAACCATCACATTCATACCCTCCTTTTCAAGCATCATGTGAATATGAAGTCCGCTTCCCGCTTTTCCTACCGTAATCTTTGGAGCAAAACTTACCTCCACCCCGTACCGGTAACTTAAATTTCGGATGATCCATTTTGCAATGATAAGCTGCTCAGCGGCATCCTCAACCGGCTGGGCTAAAAATTCAATCTCATGCTGCTCAAAATCTTCATCTTCAGTTGAAAAACTTCCAACCTCCCCATGTCCATACTTGATCTTCCCTCCTGCCTGAACAATCAGTTTCATCGCTTTCATTCTCAAGTCTTCGAATTTTGCAAAGGGAATCGATTGATGATACCCTTTTTGATCCACCAGAGGATAAAATTCATCGTGTGGACTATTTACATAATACTCCAGCTCTCCCAGCGCTTTGAACGTATAACCCGTCTCCTTTCGGAATAGCTGATATGCCTTGCGCAGGATGTTTTCAGGAGAACTTGCTAACGGGCTACCATCACCGGTATAAAAAGAACATAAAATATCCAGTGAAGGCACATCGGTAAAGGGATTGAGAAAAGCCGTATTAAACCTTGGAATGACATAGAGGTCACTTGAACCGGCACTGATATACGGGAACAGACTTGAACCATCTACCCGTTCTCCGGTGGTCAATACCTGGTCAAGATGCTCCAGACTGGAAATCACAAAATTCAGGGTCTTCAGTTTACCGTCTTCAGCAACATACCTGAAATTTAAGAAGCGAATCCCCTTATGCTCGATAAAACGGATTAAATCTTTCTTGGTAAACTCTGCCGGTGGTTTTTTGAGAAACTGAACAAGCTCATTCGGGTTCAGCGAGAGATCAGACTCGGTCATGTTCTTCCTTGTTGGTGAAAAGGATTATAAAAATAAGGAATTTAATGGTATCTTTTTACTCATCGAATGGATTGGAAATATGTTAAAAAACAGACCGGTAAAGCAAAAAGCATTAATCCGTTTTCGCCTGTTTTTTGATGTGGGCAATTCGCTCTTCCAGAACCCTGATCTTTGCCTCAGCATCCGATTTTTTCTTTCTCTCTACCTCTACTACCTTTTCGGGGGCATTCTGTACAAAATTCCGGTTCTCCAGTTTTTTCAATACAGTTTGCAAAAATCCCCGGGTATAAGAAAGTTCAGATGCCAGTTTTTCAAGCTCTTCCTCAACCTTTAAACTTTCACCTATCGGAATATAGAATTCTGTCGTTTGTATGATAAAGCTTACGGCATGATCCATCTTTTCCGAAATGAAGTTGATCTCCTGTAGGTAACAAAGTTTTCTAAGGATCTCCCCAAACCGATTATCATAAACCTTCTCTTCCTCTTTTACATACAGAGATAACCATTCCTTAGTGGGAAGATTATTCTCTTTTCTGATCGTCCGTATGGCACTGACTGTCTCTTTTGTTTTTTCAAACCGGTTTAACATCTTCAGGTTGTATGTTCCCGGCTCAGGCATCGGAGCAACGGCAATGAAATCCTCAATCGCCCTGTCTCCGATCAAATGCCATATCTCTTCTGTGATAAATGGCATGAACGGATGAAGCAGTTTCAATAACTTTTCAATGAACTCAATGGTTACCTGATACGTCTTATGATCGATTGGATGGCGATAAGCAGGTTTAATGATCTCAAGATACCAGGATGAAAATTCATCCCAAAACAGTTTATAGAGTGTCATTAATGCTTCTGAGAGACGGTACCGTGAAAATTGTTCATCCAGTATCTCAATCACCTGGTTCAGCTTGGCTGTAAACCATTCAATCGCTAAAGCTGAAGCCCTGGGCTGTTCAATTTGATCATCAACATCCCAACTTCTAATTAACCGGAACGCGTTCCAGATCTTGTTCCCGAAATTTCTTCCCTGTTCCGTAAGGCTTGTATCAAACAACAGATCATTCCCTGCAGGAGAGCATAACAACATGCCGACACGAACCCCATCAGCACCATATTTTTTAATCAACTCAAGGGGTTCCGGTGAATTCCCAAGAGACTTCGACATCTTCTGGCCGATCTTGTCCCTGACAATACCGGTGAGATAAACATTATGAAACGGTTTCTCACCCATGTATTCATACCCGGCAATGATCATCCTGGCAACCCAAAAAAACAGGATTTCAGGAGCTGTAACCAGATCGTTTGTCGGATAGTAATACTGAATATCCGGATTTCCCGGATTCCGAATGCCGTCAAAAACCGAAATCGGCCATAACCAGGAGGAAAACCAGGTGTCCAGAACATCCTCATCCTGCCTCAAATCATCGGCTGTTAATGAGTCATTGCCCATCTTTTCCCGCGCCATCACAAGGGCATCTTCATGCGTTCCTGCCACAACAAAGTTCTCACCCGAAGGCAGAATCATACCGGAAGGCAAATAATATGCGGGAATTCGGTGCCCCCACCACAACTGACGGGAGATACACCAATCCCTCACATTCTCCATCCAGTGACGATAGATATTTTTAAACTTAGGTGGATGGAGTTTTACCTTGTCGTGGATTACACTCTCCAATGCAGGCGCAGCAAGTTCCTTCATCCGTAAAAACCATTGAAGCGATAGTTTGGGTTCAATTACAGCATCAGTACGCTCCGAATAACCTACCTTGTTGATGTAATCCTCTGTTTTAACAACATGTCCCTCCTTCTCCAGTGCCTGCATGATAAGCTCCCGTGCAGTAAACCGGTCTTCCCCGATAAATAGTCCCGCTCTTTCATTCAGCGTACCATCATCATTGAAGATGTCGATCACTTCCAGGTTATGTTTTATCCCGATTTCATAGTCGTTTTCATCGTGTGCCGGTGTAATCTTCAATACTCCTGTTCCAAATTCACGATCGACATAGTTATCGGTAATGACCGGCACAGATCGATTCAACAACGGAATCAATACCCTTTTTCCATGAAGGTGCTTATAGCGTTCATCTTCCGGGTGCACGCAAACTGCTGTATCACCGAGGATCGTTTCCGGTCTGGTTGTGGCGATGGTAAGCCACTCATCCCGATTCAATGCCATTCTGTACCGCACATAATACAGCTTCGATTCTACCTCCCTGTAAACCACCTCCTCATCAGATACAGCCGTTTTAGCACTGGGATCCCAGTTGACCATCCGAATACCCCGGTAAATATTCCCTTTCCTGTACAAATCGATAAATACCCTGATGACACTTTCCGAAAGATCATCATCCATGGTGAATTTTGTGCGATCCCAATCACAGGATGCACCAAGCTTCTTCAGTTGTTCAAGAATGATCCCGCCGTGCTTGTTTCTCCATTCCCAGGCATATTCCAGAAATTCCTCCCGTGTTATACCAGATTTGTCAATACCTTTCTCCTTCAAATGGGCAACAACCCTTGCTTCAGTAGCAATGGAAGCATGATCGGTACCGGGTAACCATAGGGTGTTTTTCCCCTGCATCCGTGCCCGTCGCACCAGGATGTCCTGGATGGTATTGTTTAACATATGCCCCATATGCAATACACCGGTAACATTGGGAGGTGGTATTACAATGGTAAACGGTTCTCTCTCATCCGGCACAGACCGAAAAATCCCTTTTTCAATCCAGTGCTGATACCATTTATCTTCCGTTTGCGAAGGATCGTATTTTGACTGGATGTTCATTGCAAGTAACAGGTTTTCAATTTTCTGCCCCATTCAAAACAAAGATGCAAAATTAAAATTTTAAATCATACAAAAACATCGGCTTTCCATATTTTCAAGGTTTCAGGGATGTCATTAAACAGTGTTCCAGGGAATTTAAAATATTTATAAGAAAACTTGGAAAACTAAAAAAGTTTTTTCATTTTTGCCCGGAAAAATTTCACACATAGTATGGAAAGACGAGACAGGATTATTGAAGAAGCGCTGAAACTATTCATGAAATATGGTATCCGGAACATCACAATGGATGACCTGGCGAAACATCTCGGGATCTCAAAACGGACCATTTATGAGTACTTCAAGGATAAGGATTCGCTTCTGCTCCAATGCGTCAAATCCCTCGCTTCTGATCAAAAGAAACGGATTAACCACATAATAAAGACCTCCCCTCATGTGATTGATTCGATCTACCAGATCATTGGGGAAAAATCGGCATTAATGCGAACCCTCAATCCCCTGTTTATGGAAGATATGCGGAAATATCATCCCTCCATATTTAAACTGATCCATAAGAGCGACGAGCTGGATGATATCAGCCTGACAGAGCAGTTACTTATATATGGAATAGAGGAAGGGATATTTTTCCCGGAGATAAATACCAGTCTGGTTGCCCGGTTTATGCAGGAGATGTTTCGCTTGTTCGGCAACAGCGAAGTCTTCCCGCTCGAACAGTATGACCGAACGGAAATGATTGAAAATATTTTCATGGCCTATATCCGGGGATTATGTACAAATGATGGTATTGAGATCCTTGAACGGTATAAGCACGCTGATCATACCCAAACATCTGAATTATAAATAGATAAATAATAAAAATAATGCATATTCACAATCACTCATGAAAACAATTATCAGATCGATTCTGGCAGGTATGTTACTTTTTCCCGTTTCCCTCATCGCACAGGAAAAACCCTCGCCAATGTCTCTGACAATCGATGAGGCGTTAAACCTGGCAATAGAGAACAGCAAGACATTAATAAATGCCAGACAGGAAGTAATTATTGCCAGGAGAAATTACCTCGAAAACCTGGCCGTGGGATTACCACAAATTTCCAGTTCGGCATCACTCAATGATAACCTCAAACTGATGACCCAGTTGATCCCTGCCGAATTTTTTGGCGGAGAGCCCGGTACCTATATCCCCGTACAATTCGGAACAAAGTTCAATGCATCCTATGGAATTTACGCTTCCCAGATGCTTTTTAACGGTGCTCTGTATGTCGGGTTAAAAACCCTGCAGCTCCTTGAGCAATTATCTGAACAGAGTCTTGAAAAATCAGAAATGGATCTGAAAAAATCGGTCATGAGCAACTACTTCCTGATCCTGATATCGGAGGAATCAAAGGAAATTCTTGAAAACAACGTGGAAAATTTAAACCGCATTCTGCTTCAGACCGAAAAGATGCAGCAGGTGGGTATGCGGGAAGAGATCGATGTCGATAAAATTTCGGTCTCTCTATCGATGCTGGAAAATAACCAGCAGTCGACTGACCTGAATACCGAATTGAACTATAACCTCCTGCGTTTTCAGCTTGGAATCGATCCCGATACCCCATTGAAGCTGACCAGTAACCTGGAAGAGATTCTGGCAAGGTTCAGCAGTGATATTCTTCTGAACCAGGATTTTGTCATTGAAAATCACATTGACTATCGAATACTAAAAACACAGGAACAGGTTGCCGAAAAGAAACTTAAAATTGAAAAAGCCGCTTATTTGCCAACCCTTTCCGGTTTTTACTCCTATTCACGGATGGGCATGGACAATGACCTTAATTTCGATTCCTGGTATCCCACCTCTATGATTGGTTTACAGCTTGACGTGCCCATCTTTAACAGTGGAATAAAATACCAGAAAATCAAAAAAGCACAAATTGGCATTGAAATGGCACGAACCAATACGGCCATGGTATCTGATCAGCTACGGCTGACCGAGAAGCAGCTGCGCAGCAACCTGCGGATAGCAAAAGATAAGTTCCATAGCCAGAGTGAAAACATTGAGGTAGCGGAACGGATTGTCGAAAATACACAGAAAAAATACGAACAGGGCATGGCTTCCGTTTTTGACCTGATACAGGCAAACAACGATTACCTGATGGCAGAGGGAGATTACCTGAATGCCGTGTTTGAGTTGCTCACCGCACAAATGGAGCTGGATGTCTTATTTAACAACAATTAAAAACCAAATAACATGAACAGAAACCGTAACTTAATTTTTGCGCTCGTGATTCCCGCCGGTATTATACTTACCGGATGCAACCAGAGCCCCGACACCAAAAGCAAAGAAGAGAGTACCGGCACATCTTCGGAACGGATTCAACCGGTAAGGGTTATGAAAATCGATTATACGGAAATAGCGAGAGCAGAAGAGCTCACGGCAACCATACAACCCTTTGAGGAAACCAACCTTGCTCCTGCTTTGCCTGGAAGAATCCGGTCAATCAACATCGATGTAAATGACCGTGTCAGGAAAGGTAAGGTGCTGGTGGAAATGGACCCTACCCAATATAACCAGACTAAAGTACAATACCAAACCCTGAAAAAGGATTTGGCACGAATGGATACCCTCCTCCAGTATGGTTCAATAACCCGGCAGGTATACGACCAGCAGAAATCAGCGGTTGAAATGCAGGAGGTGATATTAGCCAACCTTGAGGAAAACACCAGGTTAAAAGCACCCTATTCAGGAATTATTACCGGTAGGTACTACAATGAAGGAGAACTCTTCTCTCCCACACCCAACACCCCTTCCGGTAAACCCGCCATCATCACCCTGATGCAAATCGATCGTTTAAAGGTTTTTATCAACCTGCCGGAAAAAAATCTTCCACTTCTAAAGAAGGGATTATCCGCAATACTCAAAACGGATGTATATCCGGAAAAGGAATTCCAGGGTGAAGTGTTCAGGATCTATCCTACCATTGATGCAACAACAAAAACATTCCGTGTAGAGATCCACATCCCCAATGGTGATGAATTGTTGCGGCCGGGTATGTTTGCCCGTATCAATCTCATTCTGGGTAACAAGCAAACCCTTGTAGTACCGGCTATCACGGTGATGCAGCAACCGGGTACCAACGATAAATACGTGTTCATCAATAAAAACGGTGTGGCACAAAAAATCTTCGTCCGGATCGGAGAACGATATGATGAGTACCTCGAAATTATTTCAGACCAGCTCAAGGGAGGTGAAGAACTGGTCTTTGCCGGACAAAACCGGCTGGAAGACCTGGATTCACTGAGAATTATAACACAGTAAAACCATAACATCCATATTTCAATATCCTAATACAATAAGAAGATGAGTATATACGGCAGTGCAGTTCGCAAACCCATTACCACGATCATGATCTTTATCGCATTGATCGTCACAGGATTATATTCACTGTTTCGGTTACCCATTGATTTTTATCCTGAACTGGAATTTCCTGCTATTTCAGTTTTTGCAATCTATAATGGGGCAAGCGCTGCAGATATTGAAACCACAGTAAGCAAAGTGATTGAAGACAACCTGAACACTGTTAGCAATCTGAAGGAGATCTATTCAACATCAAGGGATAATATGTCAATCGTTACATGTGAGTTTGAATGGGGTACCAACCTGGATGAAGCAGCCAATGAGATCCGTGATGCATTGAGCCTTGCGGAGCAGGTGTTACCGGAAGAGGTGGAAAAACCCTCCCTTTTTAAATTCAGTTCCAGCCTGATGCCCATCATGGTCTACGCTGTCACTGCTGAGGAAAACTATGCAGCCCTTGAAAAGATCATTGATGAGAAGGTTGTTAATCCACTGAACCGCATTGAAGGGATCGGGGCTGTCGGTATGTTTGGTACTCCGGGAAGAGAGGTTCAGGTCAATATCGACCCCCGGAAACTGGAAGCTTACGGATTGACGGTTGAACAGATTGCTGCCATCCTCAATACTGAAAACATGAACCTGCCGGCTGGCCACATAGAGATGGGATTGCTCGATTATCCAATCCGTATCCAGGGTGAATTTACAAGTAGCGATATGATCCGGGATATTGTCCTGGCAAATATTCAGGGAAAAACCATCTACCTGAGTGATGTGGCAGCGGTCAGAGATACCCTAAGGGATATGACCCTGGATGAAAAAATAAATGGAAAAACCGGATTACGAATCATAGTACAGAAACAATCCGGTGCAAATACTGTTGAGATCGCCAGGAAGGTTAAAAAGCAACTACCTGCATTGCAGGAAACACTTCCTCCCGATGTCGATATCCAGCCCATCTTTGATACATCAGATTTTATTATCGACTCGATAAGGAACCTCTCAAAAACACTGCTTTTTGCTTTAATCTTTGTTACTCTGGTTGTTCTTTTCTTCCTCGGCAGATGGAGGGCAACTTTTATCGTCGTACTGACCATTCCAATCGCCCTGATCGTTGCATTCATATACCTCTTCTTTACAGGGAATTCTATCAATGTTATTTCCCTCTCCTCCCTTTCAATCGCTATCGGTATGGTAGTTGATGATGCAATCGTTGTACTGGAAAACATTACCAAACACATAGAACGGGGAAGCAGCCCGAGGGAAGCTGCCATCTATGCTACCAATGAGGTCTGGCTGGCGGTGATCGTGACTACCCTGACCGTCGTGGCGGTATTCATGCCAATGACCCTTGCCGGAGGAATGACAGGGGAACTGTTTAGCCAGCTGGGATGGGTGGTATCCATTACAGTGGTTACATCTACTCTGGCAGCCATCAGCCTGACACCCATGCTCACCTCAAAATTGCTTAAACTCAGGAAACCGAAAGAAAAGATAGCCAGGTTTAGTTATGATAATACCATTTCCCGTTTCCTGCAAACGTTCACGGGGTTTTATGAAAAAACCCTTTCCTGGACCCTTCGACATAAAACTTTCGTTATAATCGCTTCATTCCTTATCTTCTTCGGATCGTTTGCTATGATAAAGATTATCGGAACTGAGTTTATGCCGGAAGCAGATCAAGGTTCACTTTACGTTACCGTTGAACTCCAAACAGGTGCCCGGGTGGATGAAAGCATCCGGATTGCCCGAATGATCGATGCTTTCATATTTGAAAGCCTTCCGGAAGTTGAGATTATGAGTACATCAACCGGAGCCGATGATCGTGGAGGTATCTTTGCCATCTTTATGGAATCGGGGACACATATAATCAATCTCTCTATGAGGCTGACATCAATGGAACAACGAACACGAAGCGTCTGGGATCTTGCCGAAATCCTGCGTGAATACCTGGCCCAGATACCAGAAATTATCACCTATACAGTGACACCAAACGGAGGCATGGGGTCAATGGCTTCCAACAACATTACAGTTGAGATCTATGGCTATGACTTTGAAGAGACCAACATGATTGCAGATTCCCTTGCTGCCAGAATAGCGCTGATAAAAGGAGCAAGGGATATCAGCCTAAGTCGTAAACCTTCCAAACCTGAGTTCCAAATCACCCCAGACCGAAGGAAAATGGCACAGTATGGGATGAATACCTTTACCCTGGCCGGTGCGGTAAGAAACCGGGTGTCTGGAGCCCTGATGAGTAAATACCGTGAACTTGGAAATGAATACGATATCGTGGTCCGGTTCAAAGAAGATTACAGGAACTCACTCTCAGACTTGCAGAACATTTTACTGACCGATCCACGAGGTAATACGATTCGCCTGGGGGAAGTTGCCGATATCGATGAGTACTGGTCTCCTCCAAACATAGATCACAAACGGAGACAACGGATCATTACCATTTCCGTGACTCCTTATAAGGTATCACTGACCAAAATCTCTGCTCAAATCCAACAAACCATCGATGCAATAGATATCCCTCCAGATATCGTGATCGAAACAGGGGGAGCCGTTGAAGATATGCAAGAATCATTGATGGACCTGGGGATGCTACTCGTCGTGGGATTAATTCTCGTATACATCGTTATGGCTGCTCAGTTTGAATCACTGAAAATGCCCCTTATTATCATGTTCTCCATACCGTTTGCCTTCTCGGGAGTTATGATCGCCCTGTTTCTCACAAACACCACCTTAAGCACAATTTCAATGGTGGGGGGTGTTATGCTTGTGGGTATTGTGGTGAAAAATGCCATCGTGCTGGTTGATTACATTAACCTGATGCGCAACAGGGGCTATGAACTGAAAGAGGCGATTATCATCTCGGGAAGATCAAGGTTGAGACCCGTCCTGATGACCACCCTGACAACCATCCTGGGCATGTTGCCCCTCGCACTAAGCCGTGGGGAAGGTTCGGAAATCTGGAGCCCGATGGGTATTTCAGTAATCGGCGGACTGATCTTTTCCACAATGGTTACACTCATCCTGGTTCCTGTAGTCTACCAGCTGTTCATGCGGAAAAGCGAACGGAAGAAAATTGAAAATAATTTTGTATCCCTGAATTCGTGACCCTGAATACCGCAATTATGTAAACAAAACAACCAGAAATCATGAAAGCAGTTTTTATAGTATACAACCAGGCCCATACGGAAAAAGTTGAATATGTGCTTAATCAACTTGGAATAAGGGGATTTACTCGATGGCATAACCTGACAGGAAAAGGAAGTGAAACGGGCGATCCGCACATGAATACACATACCTGGCCTGAACAAAACACTGCCTCCCTGACGATAGTTGACGATGAAAAAGTGAATGACCTGATGGATAAAATCCGTAAAATTGATGAGATCAATCGGAATGTCGGTGTCCGGGCATTCGTCTGGGATATTGTTTCCATGTATTAATGGCGCAGAATTCCGGCAAATGTTCCCTCTTTTCAACAATAAAACATAAATTTGTGTGCCGAAAAGGGAAATTTCCATATAAGTAAAAACAGAATTTTCATCAACCAGTACCATGCCACAAATCTCAAATAAGGGTATGAAGATGCCCGCCTCACCAATCCGCAAGCTTGTTCCTTTTGCAGAAGAAGCAAAGAGAAAAGGAAGAAAAGTGTACCACCTGAATATCGGACAACCCGACATTCCAACCCCTGAAGTGGCGATGAACGCAATCCGGAATATCGACCTGAAAGTCATTGCATACAGCCATTCCGCAGGGAATGAATCCTATCGGAGAAAACTGGCTGGATATTACCAGAAGATAGGAATCGATATTGACTATACCAACCTGCTGATCACGACCGGAGGATCAGAAGCCATCCTATTCTCTATGATGTCCTGCTTTAACCCGGGTGAAGAGATCATTATCTCTGAACCATTCTATGCCAATTATAATGGATTTGCTACAGCCGCAGGAGTGGTCGTTAAACCCATTACTGCTGCGATCGAAAATGGTTTTGCCCTTCCCCCGATTGAGCAGTTTGAAAAACTGATCGGACCCAAAACAAAAGGAATTATCATCTGCAGCCCGAACAACCCGACCGGATACCTCTATTCTAAAGAGGAAATGTTGCAACTGAGGGATATCGTAAAAAAACATGATCTCTATCTTTTCTCCGATGAGGTCTACCGTGAGTTTTGTTACGACGGGCTGAAACACTATTCTGCCATGTACCTGGAAGGAATCGATGAACATGTCGTGATGACGGATTCCGTATCAAAACGGTATAGCTCATGTGGTGTCAGAATCGGAGCACTGGTAACCAGAAACAAGCAGATCATTGAAACCGCTCTTAAATTTGCCCAGGCAAGATTGAGCCCGCCATCACTTGGACAGATCGCCGGTGAAGCAGCGGTCGATACACCTCCTGCCTATTTTAAAGAGGTGTATAATGAATACGTTAACCGGAAAAATTATATGGTCGATGCACTCAACAAAATAGAAGGAGTTACATGCCCAAAACCAAAAGGTGCATTCTACACCATCACTCACCTTCCTGTGGATGATACCGATAAATTTTGCCAGTGGTTACTCAGTGATTTCGAGTACAACAACGCCACCGTTATGATGGCCCCTGCTTCAGGCTTCTATGCCACCCCTGGCCTCGGAAAACAGGAAGTCCGTATCGCTTATGTTCTTAAAATAGAAGACCTGAAAAATGCAATGAAATGCCTTGAGGAAGGTCTGAAAGCTTACCCGGGCAAAATAGTCTGAATCTAATTCTTAGCCATCCGTTGATCAAAGATTATTTCTCAATTTCCTTCAGTGCTCTGATTGCTGATGGATAATTAGGATCAATCTCAAGGGCTTTTTTATAATTTAAAACTGCCAATTGCTTTTCCCCGTTTTTCAGATAGGCTTCACCCAGGCTGTCATACACATCGGCAGATTCAGAATATGATATCACATTCGTTTTAAAAATTGCTATTGCAAGTTGGTTCTTTTCTTTATCAAGATAATCATAACCCAATCGATTTATTGCAGATTGATTCATTAACTCTAATTCAATAGCTTTCATTAGACTGGTAATGATTATTTCTTCAGCCTCTTCAAAATTATATTCATTAATAAGTTTTTCAGCTTTTACCAAATCACTTTTCAACTTGTTATAATTAGTGATTAAATTACTCTTTCTTAGTGCACAATAATCTTCTGCAGATTTTTTTGCATATTCAATTGCGACTTCAAGGGCCATATTAGCTGAAGTTTCAATATCTGGTTTTACACCTGTTCCTTCCCAGTTGGTGCCAGTAATCGGATTAATCGCCTGTCCAAAAGGAATAGATATTCTTATATCAGTGTATACAACCCGGGTTGAAGCAGGGTTTGCCCCACCAGCAGATACATCTCCTAATAATTGTGGCACGATTCAAAGCCTGTAAATCATAAGCAAATTCTTCAGCTCTTGAAAAGGTTTTCTTGCTAATTAAAACATACAAGGGGATATCAACCATTTTCTTTCCAGGAATTGTATCATGCGTCCAAAATTCATCCGTACGATCCCTGTCCCTCCAATAAATGTTGTTGATGTGAGTGGGTTCATCAAAAAAATAACTAAAAAGGTAAGCCATATAACCTGGATCACCACCCCGGTTTTCTCTAAGATCAAAAATTATAGTGTGCGTGTTAGAAAGAAATTTTAATGCAGCATTTACAGCTTCCATCGCTTCCTCAGAATACATGACTGAGTTGATTTTCATATATCCGATGTTGCCATCCAAAACCTCAACTCTGCTCAGACCAAAATTGTATTTTTTGCTTTCAAACTGATTAATAATCCTTTGTAAGTTTCGGTCGTCATCTTTTTGTTCATCAGGATTGGGGCCAAGATATATCCCTAAATGTTTGTCTGAGCAGATAAATTGCAGTTCCTCGTTAATTTGATCTATAAACTCTCCCTTATCAGTAATTTTATTGAATACCCCTTCCTTAAATTTTGCTTTGATATGATCTCCCATCTGAGCCCCTTTTTCAGGAAAAACATAAAATCTATTTAATAATTCACTAATCTTTTCAATGGCTTGCTTCTTTTCTCGTTTCAACAGACTAGTGTCATGTCAACTTGAATATGTCTGTTTTTATTTGTATATTGCCATCAAAAACGATGGTACGATACAAGGTTACCCTTACACGGGAAGAACAAGAGCAGCTAAAAGCTATTTTAATCAAAGGGAAGCATAGCTCACAGCAATATCGAAATGCTTGTATATTAATCAATTCTGATGAAGGACCTTACGGCAAGAGATTATCAAATGAACAGATTGCCCAGGTATTACAGATCAACACAAAGACCGTGGAAAGAGTGAAGCAACGTTTTGTGGAGGAAGGTTTTGATGAATGTATGGATCGAAAACCTTACCCCAGGAAAGGGCCTGTTAAGACAGATGGTGACTTTGAGGCTCATTTGGTTGCACTTAGCTGTAGCGAAGCTCCAGAGGGATATGCTCGTTGGTCGTTACGCCTGCTTGCTGACAAAATGGTTGAGCTGAAATATATAGATAGCATTTCGCATGAAACTGTTCGTCAGGTTCTAAAAAAAACGAAATCAAACCGTGGAAGGTAAGAAGGTGGGTGATTCCTCCGCTGGAGAGCAGTGATTTTGTGGCACATATGGAAATGGTTCTGGATGTTTACAAAGCGCCTTATGATAAAAGATTTCCAGTGGTTTGCATGGATGAATCACCCAAACAACTGATAAAACAGACTCGTATTCCTATTGCCCGTAAACCAGGCAGGGATGCAAAAAAGGATTATGAATATGCAAGAAATGGCGTGGCAAATATTTTTATGGTCAATGAGCCATTAAAAGGCAAACGTTATACAAAGGTCTTAACAAGCAAAACGAAAAAGGACTGGGCACAGGTTATCAAAAAAATAGCGGATAAGTATTATCCTAATGCTGAAAAAATCCGGTTGGTAATGGATAACTTGAATACGCATAAACCATCAGCATTGTATGAAACATTCCCTCCACAGGAGGCAAAGCGTATTTGGGATCGGTTTGAATTTATTTATACTCCTAAGCATGGAAGCTGGTTAAATATGGCGGAAATAGAATTAAATGTACTAATGGGCCAATGTCTGAACCGGAGGATAGATAATATGGTAACTATAAATCGTGAGGTAAAGGCTTGGGAGCAAAATAGAAACAACAAAAGAGCTAAAATAAATTGGCAATTTAAAACCGATGATGCACGGATAAAACTAAAAAGGCTTTATCCGACAATAACGGCTTGACATGACACTAATCACTTTTTCCTGGCTCTTAACGAAACCTACAACGATTAAAAGGATAATCACAAAAAAACTGAGCCTCTTCATAAGTTTTGGTTTTGAAAAGTTTATTTCAGGGATAAAATTATATAATTAACAACAATCAATAGCCAGTTTTCAGTTATCTGATCGCTGATTGCTATTTCATTCATACCTCAAGCTATCCACTGGATTGGCCATGGCTGCATGCACAGAATGATACACCACGCTCAACGCAGAGACCAGCAGTACAATCAAAGTGGCTACAGCAAAGGGAATCCAGTCGATATGTGTGTGATATTCGAAATTCTGAAGCCAGCGATGCATTACCAACCAGGCTATCGGAAAGGCTATCAGGGACGCTAAACCAATCCACCGGATCAACTCACGAAATAACATCAAAACGAGGCCGGGCACAGAGGCACCCAACACTTTGCGTACACCAATTTCTTTCGTCCGTTGTCCAGCAGTAAAGAGAGATAACCCAAACAAACCCAAACAGGATAGAAAAATTTCGATCATGGTAAGCATGCGAATGCCCTCGCCTACCTTGATCTCCTGCCGATACAAAGCCTCGATGCGATCGTCCATGAAATCATAAGACAGGGGATATTCGGGTGCGAAGTCTTTCCACGTTTTTTCAACATAAGAAAGGACATCCGGAATTTGATTTGGATGAATTTTGATTGCCAGGTAATTCACACCTGCAAAAAGGTCTTCATTCTTTAATAAAGTCAAAGCCAGGGGTTCGATGCGCTGATGAAGAGGTTTGAAATGAAAATCTTCCAGTATACCAACCACTGTAGCATTCTGAAATAATGAACTGCTGACGGTTCTCCCGATGACATCATCTTCCCCTATAAGGTGTGCCGCCGTCTCGTTAATCAGGACAGCGTTTTGCTCATCTGTAGAAAATTCCTCGGAGAAGTTCCGCCCTTCAACGACTCCTATTCTATAAAAATCGATAAAATTATGCTCCACGCATGAATGCCGAATAACGAAGCGGTCCTCCTCTGCCTGTCCCGGCCAGGAGCACCAACTGCCTGTAGTTATCATAAAGGGCAGGTCAAAAGATGCTGTGGCCTCTAAAATGGCCGGATGTTGTTGTAATTTATTCATGAATGGCTTATGATTATGACGAATACGTGAATCTGTAATCTTCACCATCACGATGGATTCCCCATAGGTACTGGAATTTTCTTTTTTCAAGTATTGAAGCTGATCGTCAACGATTAATAATCCGATAAGCAAGAATACAGTAATAACGAATTGAAAAACGATCAATCCATTCCGGATGCGTCCTTTTCCTAGCGTATTTATTTTCCCCTTGACCACCATCACAGGAGACAGGGCCGACAGATAAAACGCCGGGAAAAAACCTGCAATAAATCCGACAGTCAAAGGAATGCCAATTAGGAGTATGCTCACTGTCGGATCATGGAGGATATCAAATGAGAGGGATCTATCCCAAAATCGGTTCATGGTGGGCAATAAGAGATAAAGGAGAGAGACGCTTATCACCATGGCAAGCATGGCCGTCAGCAGGGCTTCGCCAAGAAATTGACGAATGATATCTCTGCGTCCCGAACCGATTACCTTGCGTAAACCAATCTCCTTCAGCCGCTTGGAGGCCTGAGCGGTTGAGAGATTTATATAATTTAAGCACGCCATCAGCAGTATAAAAACCGAAATCACGCATAGGATGGTCACATATGTGGTGTCTGTATTCACACTCATGTCCGCCTGGAGATTGCCTGCCACATGGATTTTTTTCAAGGGCTGCAAGTGATACTCGGGACGCTCCAGCCCGTATTTCTCCTTTAAGTCACGAAACTTTTCCACCAGTGCGTTTGGATTTGCCTGTTCAGCCAGTCGAAAATAAGTGAAGAATTCCCGGGATCCCCAACCCGTCAGAAAATCTTGTCCGATAATGGATTTCAATGTGGATATCGGGGCTATATAGTCAAAACGGAAATGTGCATTCTCCGGCACATCCTCCAAAACACCCTTCACATGAAAATCAAAACGATTGATAAAAGAGAAGGTCCTTCCCACAGGATCATCGGTTCCGAAGTATTTGGAGGCCATACTGCGTGTAATAAGAATGGAAAAGGGTTCTGACATTATTTCACGATCATAGCCACTCTCTGAGGGAAATGAAAATATCTCCATGATTTCAGGGTCCGCAAAATAAATGCGTTGGTTTCGGACCAGTGTATCCTCAATACGTATGAATCCATCCAGAAACATTGCCCTGCCAGCCTGCTCAACTTCCGGGAACGTCTCGACCAGGGCATTGGACAAGCTGGCCTGTGTCCGGCTGCTACTACGATCCACGATCCGGTAGATGCGTTCCGCATCTTCATGAAATCCATCATAACTCAATTCATAGCGAATCAATTGAATGAGGCAGAGACTAACCATCATGCCGAGAGTCAGACCTGAAAGATTGATACATGATACCATTTTATTCCTGAGCATATTTCTCAAGGCGGTCTTGAAATAGTTCTTCAACATGATAAACCTCCTTCAAATCAATTCTATGGTTTTTCTTATAGTGGTCAGCCCACAGATTATGTGCGATCTGGAACATCCATGAGCTGAATTTCCCTTTTCCTTTGAACTGGGACCTTTTTTTCAGGATCCGGTAAA
>Ga0315537_1001162_pt1 | contig 20673 bp, 23 predicted proteins | sample SalMarSW160270MG_FD_203091 | JGI IMG/M metagenome (GOLD analysis project Ga0315537, IMG submission 203091) | Salt marsh sediment microbial communities from the Plum Island Ecosystem LTER, Massachusetts, United States - Salt Marsh Sediment SW1602-70 ...
AGGGAAATTCGATGTTTTAGTCTGTACCACCGTAATCGAGGTGGGTCTGGACGTGCCCAATGCTACAGTGATGGTTATCGAGCATGCGGAAAGATTCGGCCTGTCCCAGCTTCATCAGCTCCGGGGCAGGATTGGCAGGGGACCCGATCAATCCTATTGTTTTCTTAAAGCTGAACCTCCTCTGTCGGATGTATCGAAAAAAAGACTGGAGGTTTTGTGTAGTTCCAATGATGGTTTCAAGATAGCTGAATGGGATTTAAAGCTACGGGGACCGGGGGAATTCTTTGGAACCAGGCAACATGGTTTGCCTGAGCTGAAAATAGCCGATATAACAAAGGATGTCAAATTGCTGTATCAAGCCAGGGAATGGGCTTTCAGAATAATAGAGGAGGATCCTCAGTTAACTAAGAAGGAAAACTCTGGCTTGAGAAACGATTTTTTACGAAAATATAAGGAGAGGCATAAACTGATGGATGTCGGTTAAAGGAGTATAAGATGAGATCGCTTTATTTCAAAGAGAAGATAAAGTTCACCGGGGAACAGCTGGTGCCGCACTGGACCTATATGAATTTTGACATCCTGGGCGATAGCATCATTGCTTTCATAGGACCTTGCGAGCTGGAGGAAAAATATCTTATAGGAATAGACCACCTTAAAAAGAAAACTCAGATAAGATCGGAGATGATGTTGCACTTTCTGGTGGAACATTTTGAACTGGATTTAGAAAAAGCTGTCCTGCGTCAGCAACTCTTAGTTTCCATTCTTAAGGATAAGTTAAATCACAGGCTCAAGGGAGATGTCTTTCAAAGGTGGGGCAATGATATCTATGAGGAGGATTTCAAATTAACTGTTTCCACCGTTACCAAGACCTCTGTCTCCACCAAGATTCATCTGGGGATCAACATATCCAGCAAAAACGTTCCGGTGAAAGCCAAGGGTCTTTCAGATTATGGGATCGATCCGGATGATATAGCTGAGGTGGTAATGAATCAATATCGTCTGGATATGCGTAGGATAAAAGAGAAGTTAGCCAGAACCAGAAGCATAGGATCATAAAAATCGAGGGAAATTGAAAATGAAATATGGGGAAAAATTAGATAAGCTCTTAGAAGATACAGAAGAATGTGCCAGGCTATTGAACGAGTTGATCCAGGGGGCAGAAGATTACGACCTGGAAAGGCTTCTGAAGAAGGTGGATGCGGAATTGATTGACGCCCGGCACAATCTGGTCTTAGCCCGGAAAAAGGTTAAAGATTAAAAAGGGAAATAACTGAAGGAGAGGAAAATGGAGAAAGGGAACTCAAAAGATTCGAAGATTCAGCTTTTTCTGCAGCTGGTTTTAATGTTTCAGACAGCTGCCCTCCAGCAGATGGGAAAGATAGTGAACCCCTTAACCAATAAAGTGGAAAAAGATTTGAATCAGGCTAAATTCTCCATTGATATTTTAGGAATGCTTCAGGAAAAGACCCAGGGCAACTTGTCCCCGGAGGAGAAAAAATTCTTGGATCACGTCCTTTTCGAGCTCAGAATGAATTATTTAGATGAGGTTAAATCAGAGGGCAAGGAAAAAGAGGAAAAGAAAACTCAAACCGAGGGAAAAAATGAGAACAAAAATGGGGATAAGGCGGAGTAGATTGCTTTGTATGGCTGTATAGCCCAGATTTTCAAAACATACGGGTAGACGCAAAAAACAAAAATGATTTTAATGGGTTAGTTTTTTTCAAAATATTTAAACTTATTCAAATAGTTATCGTATAGAACAAGACGGACTCGTCCGTCCGTTTTAGAAAATAAAAATGGATAAAAAACAGGTTAAAAGAGAAAAGCTAACAGCCAAAAGAAAGCAGCAGATTTTGACCGCTTCCATGAAGGTATTCTCCAGATACGGGTATCAGGACACGGACGTGGAAAAAATTGCTGATTTAGCTGGATTGGGAAAGGGAACGGTCTATCGGTATTTTGAAAGCAAAGAAAATCTTTTTTTATCCACATTGGAATGGGGACTGAATTCGTTGAAAGAGAATATATTTTCCAGCATAGCTAAGGTCGATGATTATATGGATAAACTCAAGCTGGCTTTAACCACTCATTTTAAGTTCTTTGAGAAACATCGTGATTTCTTCAGGCTTTTAGTACAGGAAAGAGCCTGGGCTGAGATGAAATCCGCCCGATGCACTTTGAGGGAAAGAGATCTCTCCATCATTAGCCATCTGAAGGATATATTAGCCGAGGGAATGAAAAAAGGATATCTTAAAAAAGCTGACCCCTCAAGTTGTGCTTACGCATTGTGGGGCTTGACCAATTCTTTACTTTACAAATACCTGATCTCTGACAGGAAATATCCCATAAATAAAGAACTTTCAGTAATCCGTAAGATTTTTTTTGAAGGTATCTTAAATGAGAAAAAGAGGAGAGGAAGATGAAAAAAGCTTTGATCTGGATGGTGGTTCTGGTAATTATTGCCTTAATCGGATACCGGGGATATAAAGCTTATAAAAAAAGCCAGGTGAAAGAGGTTTTTGTTGAGGAGAAGACCAAGCCGGTAGAGATCCAGGTAGTCCAAACCACCCCTTTCAAAAAGTACCTTTCCTTCACCGGTGATGTTAAAGGCATTGAAGAGATAGATGTTTTCCCTAAAGTATCGGGCAAGCTGGTTAAAATAAATGTCACAGAGGGGGATCGGGTTAAAAAGGATCAAGTTTTAGCTCTGGTGGATCGGGACGTTGCTGGTATGAAATTCGAATTGGCTGAAGTTACCTCTCCAGTTGAGGGCATTATAGGTTGGGTTTTTCTGGACGAAGGAGCAGGAGTGAGCCCACCTTCTCCCAGCCCCCAGATGGGAACTCCCATATTTAGAATTGTGAATATGGATCAGGTTAAGGTGGTGATAAATGTAATAGAAAAAGATCTCCCCAAAATAAAGATGGGGCAGACTGCGGAGATTTCGTTGGGTGCCTACCCGGATAGAAGCTTCTCTGGAAAGGTGAATTTAATAAATCCGGTAGTGGATCAGCTGACCCGGAGCACTGCGGTTGAAATTACTCTTTCTAATCCGGGACATCTTATAAAGCCTGGAATGTATGCTCAGGTTTCAATAACTACGGAAAAGACCAGGGAGGCCCTTCTGGTTAACAGCTACTCAATCCTGGAAAAGGGAGATCAGAGGGCAGTCTTCGTGGTTAGGGATCAAAAAGCCTACTTGAAATCAGTCGAAACCGGGGATTTCGGGAGTGATCTTATTGAGATCAAAGCTGGATTGACACCAGGGGAAACCCTTGTTGTCTCCGGTCATAATAGCTTAAGTCATGGTGATTCGGTTCGTATAGTGGGAGGAATAAAGTAATGTTTTTGCCAGAATTCGCTACCAAAAGGTCCATCACCGTCTTTATGATTTGCATTGCGGTGATAGTATTGGGGATGATTTCCTTTGGGCAGCTTTCCATAGATTTATATCCGGATATTACTTTTCCCATAGCCATGGTGGTAACCAACTACTATGGTGTAGGACCGGAGGAGATTGAATCGATGGTTACCAAACCACTGGAGATGAACCTGGCCAGTGTCAAGAATTTGAAGAATATATATTCCTACTCTCTGGAGGATATTTCTACGATATTTCTTGAGTTTGAATGGGGTACTGATATGGATATGGTAGCCATGGACATAAGGGAAAAAATTGATATTGTGAGAGGGTATATCCCTGAAGATGCTGAAAACCCCTGGATATTTAAATTCGATCCATCCATGATGCCAATTTTTTTCCTGGGCGTTTCCGGGGAAGAACAGAACCTGGCGGAATTACGGATCTTAGCAGAGGATGTGATTCAGCCGAGATTGGAAAGGCTGGACGGGATAGCATCCGCTTCCTTGATGGGAGGGCTGGAAAGGGAAATAAGGGTGGAGTTAGACCGATCCAAAATGGAGGGTTTGGGGATTAACACCCAGCAGGTTATTTCAGCCATAGGAGCTTCTAATTTAAATTTGCCCGCAGGTCACCTGAAATTCGGTCAAAAGGATTTCCTGATAAGAACAACCGGTCAGTTCACTGAAGTTTCCCAGCTGGAAAACGTAGTTTTATCCAATCATAATTCTGCTCCCATATATTTAAAAAACATAGCCGAGATCAAGGACGATTTCAAGGAAAAGACTTCTATGGTTACGGTTAATGGTAAGGAAGCCCTGATGCTAACGGTGCAGAAGGAATCCCAGGCCAACACGGTTCAGGCAGCGAAAAGGGTCAAAAAGACTTTGGCTGAGCTGGAAACGGAACTTCCCCAGGGAGTTAAAATTTATTACATCTATGACGCATCCTTTTTTATCCAGAGGTCGGTCAGCAACGTAGAAAGGGCAGCATTGGAAGGTGGTCTTTTAGCTATAATCATTATATTGCTTTTCCTGCGTAACTTCTCCTCAACCATCATCATATCAACTGCCATACCCATATCTGTTATCGCCACTTTCATTCTTCTTTATTTTGGGAAAATGACCTTAAATATCGCAACTCTGGGTGGATTAGCCCTGGGAATTGGAAGACTGGTGGATGACTCTATTGTGGTTTTGGAAAATATATTCAGGCACCGCCAAAAAGGGGAAAGACCATCCCAGGCTGCTCAGATCGGAGCATCTGAGGTCTCCTCTGCAGTTTTAGCTGCTACGGTAACCACCATAGTGGTTTTCATTCCTATATTGTTCGTCAAGGGAATTGCTGGAATCTTCTTCAGTCCCATGGCTTATACCATTTCCTTATCTCTGGCTGCTTCATATTTTGTGGCTATGGTCTTAATCCCCCTGTTGACCTCCAGATTCCTTAAAGTCAAAAAGGTTAACAATCCTGGAGGGAAAAGCCTGTTCCAAAAATTATCCAGACAAAGTCAGAAGTTCTTTGATGGAATAGATAGTTATTATCAAAGAGTGTTGAGCTGGGCCATTACCCATAAAAAGACTATTATCTTCATAGTCTTCGCCTTTCTTCTCATTACCCTTCCATTGGTTAAGTTTATAGGTGCGGAGTTTATGCCTGAGATCGACGAGGGCGAGTTCGATATATCGGTTAAGATGCCGGTGGGAACTGACCTGGATAAAACCCGGTCTGTGGTATCCAATGTAGAAAATACGATCCTGCAAGATATCCCTGAGCTAAAAACCCTGACTGCTCGAGCCGGGGTAGAAGGTAAGGGTTTTGGTGCCCTGGCATCAGTTTTCCAGGATATAACCGGTCCCCATGCTGCGGTGATGGGGATTTATCTATCAGATCTTTCAGAGAGAGATCGATCCGTTTTTGAGATAATGGATACCCTGCGTTCCAGAACAAAGAACATTCCCGATGCTGACATCAAGTACACTAATGCAGGAATGATGACACAGATGTCCGGGTTCGGGGCAACAGCACCTATAGTTGTTGAGATCAGGGGATATGACCAGAAAGTTGCTTTAGATCTTGGTCAAAAGATAGCCAGTTTGATTCAGACTATCCCCGGGATTAAGGATGTGAGGGTGGAGAGAGAAGCGGGCTCACCAGAGCTTCAGATCAAAATAGATCGAGAAAAAGCATCCGATTTAGGATTAAATCTATCTTATATAGCCAATACTATTCAGACCAACATGGAGGGAAGTGTCGCCTCTTTTTTCCGGGATCCCCGATTGGGTAAGGAATATGATATTTTAGTTCAGTTAAGGGAGAAAGATCGGAAAGACCTCTTCGATCTGGACCGAATCTCCCTTATCTTACCCACAGGTGGAAGGATACCTCTTTCCAGCGTGGCTACGGTGGTAAAGGCAGAGGGACCCAAAAGGATTGAGAGGAAAAACCAGGAGAGGATATTGACGGTCACCTCTCAGGTATCGGGAAGGCCTGCTGGAAACGTGGCCCGAGAGGTTCAGGCAATGATTAAAAAAGAGATAGGGATTCCCTCTAATTTTATAGTAACCCTGACCGGAAGTTATCAGGATCAACAGGAATCGTTTACCTCTTTGTTTTTGGCTTTGCTTTTGGCAGTCGCTCTGGTATACATGGTTCTGGCTGCTCAGTTCGAGTCCCTTTTAGAACCCTTTATAATAATGTTCTCCGTGCCTTTAGGGATTTTGGGTGTTATCTGGGGTTTGTTCCTCACCGGTTTTTCTGTAAATGTCCTGTCACTTATCGGTTTAATCATGATGGCGGGGATCGTGGTCTCCAATGCTATCCTTATTGTTGACTATTCCAATGTGCTTCTAAAACGCGGTCTGGGTTTGTACGAGGCTGTGGTGACTGCTGGAAGGACCAGATTGCGTCCGGTTCTGATGACCACCCTAACCACTGTGTTTGCACTTTTACCCATGGCCATCGGAATAGGGGAGGGTTCTGAGATTCAATCACCTATGGCAGTAGCAGTCATATCCGGGCTTTTAGTTTCGACACTTTTGACCCTGGTGTTCATTCCAACCCTTTATACCATTGTCCAGGAGAGGATCAGAAAGAGAAAATAAATGGCAGAGAACTTAGTATATATCATTTTCAACAATGCTTTAGAACCAGAGATTTTAGATGTTTTGAAAAAGGTACAGGTTAAAGCCTACACCAGATGGGATAAGGTAAAGGGAATGGGAGAGACCGGTCCCCATATGGGTGATGAGGTCTGGCCTGCGTGGAATACTATGATTATGTCTGCTTTGGATTCTGATAAAAAGGACGCCCTGTCTGAGGAAATAAAAAAACTAAGAGAACGGTTTCCTGATCAGGGAGTAAAAATGCTGGTTTTGCCCTTTGAGGAGATCGTTTAAAACCCGGGAGGTAAGATGTCCTTTAAGTCATGCGGATTATTTCTGATTGTTTTATTGTTTTTTGTAAATTTTGGATTTGCTCAGACTCAGGAAATGCAATTTCTTACCCTGGATCAGAGTCTTGAGATAGCACTCAAAAACAATAAATCTCTTCTACAAAAGAAGGAAAAAATTGAATCCGCTAAATTTATTGTTGACGAGGCTAAATCGGGCTTTTACCCCCAGCTCTCTTTCACCGGAACTTATACATATTTAGGAGTTATCCCCAGCTTCACTTTTGCCTTCCCTGGAGCTCCTGAAAGTAAAGTGGAGACCGGTTTTCACAACAACTACAATTTGGGCTTGTCCCTGCAGCAACCCCTTTTCACCTGGGGGAGAATAAGAAATAGCTACCAGATATCACAACTTGGTCATAAGATTTACAAGGAGGAATATAATCGAGTTAAACAGGAAGTGAAATACCAGGTCGAATCCTCTTTTTATCTGATCCTTCTGGCTGAAAAGCTGGTTGAGGTAAGAGAGCAGGCTCTGAACAATCTGGAAGAACATTTGAAAACAGTAGAGGCAAGATTTAGAGCTGGCCAGGCATCTGAATTTGAAGTCCTAAGAGCAAAGGTGCAACGTACCAATGCCATCCCTCCTCTGACTCAGGCTAAAAACTCAAAGGACTTAACCTTAGATGCGTTCAAAAATCTGTTGGGGCTTGACTTAAAAACAAATATAAAGCTTTTGGGGGAATTGAAATTCGAGCCTGAGGACTTTAAACTGGAGGAATCAGAGATCATTGCCCTTAAGCAAAGGCCGGAGATAAAGTCTATTAACATACAGAAAAAAATAGCCTCCAAGTCGATCTCCATAGTAAAAGCAAATAATAAACCTGCTTTGTATGGAGTAGCTAATTACACGTATCAGAATCCGTTTTACAGCGTGCAGGAGTGGGATTACGATTGGCATATAGGTCTTTTGGTGAATATAAATTTGTTTGATGGATTTGCCACAAGGTCAAAAGTGGCACAGGCAAAATCCAGTATAAATGAATTAGATATTATTGAGAAGCAAATTCAGGAGGGAATAAAGCTGGAGGTAACCCAGGCTATATCGGATATAAACCTGGCCAAGGAGAACATATTCTCTCAGGGGGAGAACGTCCACCAGGCAGAGAAAGCCTTAGAAATTGCCAAGGTGCAGTATGCAGAAGGGGTGATCACCAGCCTGGAGGAGATGGATACCCAGCTTGCCCTAACCATAGCCCAGACCAATTATCTTCAGGCTCTGGCAGACTATTTGGTTGCCAGGGTGAGGTATTATAAAGCTATAGGTGAAGAGTAGAGAGTAGAGAGAGATTTGTAGGCACGGATTTATCCGTGCTTTTTCTTGCAATGGGATTTTTTATGTTGGTGGCGTAATTAGATTTATCCCTTTGGAGAAAAAAAGGGAATGCCAGAACCTAACTTAAGTTAGGTTCTGGAAAAAAATTGTAGTATTCACCTTTGTATACAGTAACCTCACCTTGCCCTCAAGGTGGGGTTAAATTGTATATCTAACATAGAAATTTTACGGAGGGATAAACCCTCCTCTACGCGTAGCAGATCCTTGATGGCTCCGATTCATTAGCTGGGTAGTTCTGGGTCTTCTGACCTAGAATTAGCTGGACAAGGTCCGGAGATCTGTCAGAAACAATTAGATTCTCTCACCTCCCCTGGAGACCTGAAGGTCTCCTCTACACAAATGAAAAACCCTACTTAAGGACAAGATGAGGTTACCGAATTCCTATTTTTGTCGTTAGGGGCTTCAATTATCTAACTGCTTCCAGGTGCCATCCAGATAACAATATATGTGATGATTTGATGAGCTCACGTAGATATCACCTTCAGACGGGTTTGATGGAGCTGATCCCCGGGGTTGGAGCCGGAGTACGTCTGAGATATGTAAAGCTCTCTGCGGATTGGTCGTCCCTATGCCAACGTTGCCCGTGCCGTTTTGAATAGTGACTTTGTCACCATTCTGGTAGAATCGAAAATCATCGGTTGTTCCATGTTTATATAACGACCAAAATTCTGAATCAGAATCACCACTGTTCCTGAAGTTGACCTCCGGGTTTATTGAACTGGCCTCAATTAAGATTCTTGGATTATCCCCTACTATGTGCAATTTGCGAGTTGGATTGGTGGTGCCCAGTCCGATATTACCAGTAGAAAAATCCCCATAAATCAAAGGGGGATTAACATTGCTGTTAGCGATATAGAGTTTATTGAAGCCTTTTTCATTGTATCCAGCCTGATATCCGATAAAGACATTCCCACTTCCGGTGTCATAAAGACCCGCATTGCAGCCCAAGAACGTATTGTTAATCCCTTTGCTGTTAGAAAAACCTGCACCTGATCCCAAATAGGTATTGAAACTGCCTGAGGTATTCCAGGCACCCGAACCAGAGCCCACGAACACGTTATCCGAACCAGTAGAAAGCTTGCCCACCTCTCTTCCAATGAAAGTATTGTTTCCACCTGTAGTATTCATATATCCAACTCCTGAACCGAGGAATGTGTTTCCACTTCCAGACGTATTTAAGAAACCCGCTGACTCTCCCAGAAAAGTATTTTTGTTTCCCGTGTTAGCAGTTCCAGAATTAATACCCACAAAGGTATTATCATTACCCGGAGCAGTAAGAACTCGATTTCCAGTTATCAAGTAAGAGTCAGCGGTATTAATATGCCCGCTGACATCAAGCTTCGCGTTTGGGCTGGCGGTCCCGATACCAACATTACCGTTTTGCAGAAATGACTGCACTACATCAAAGTTTTGGTTTAAAATTAACAGGCTGGTGTCGCCCGAGGGGGTAAGGATTGCCCAATCGTGGCTTCCCCCTCTTCTGAAGTCAAGGACGGCGGCCCAGGATTTATCCCCGCGGTTGAGCCACATATCCACCTCACCAGTGGAAGACACTTCAAGCTGTGCGCCGGGAGTTGATGTCCCGATGCCGACTTTGTCTGTATCGGTTACCAACCTGACTGCTGTCCCCTCATCTATCCAGCCGCCACCAGTAGGAGCAGATACAGCTACAACTGCGCTATCTGCCACCAAAGACCGATAAGCATAACTTACACTGGTAAGCCTGATTCGGGGAGTGAGCTCCAGATCAGTTTCTACTTGGATCCCGAGATATCTGAGGCTGTCCTGGAAAACTGACGAGGAAATCGAACTTATGCTCCCCAAAATCACGTTAAACAGTCCATCGGTTACCTGCACACCACTATGATGCTCCCACCACAGGGAATCGTCTCCTGATTCAGAACCATAGATTTTAAAAGTTAAATTGTATTGCCCATCCGTCACCGGGTTTCCGGCTGGAGTTGTGAGCATCCCCTGATAGTTTATCAGCCTGGGGATTTCAGCCAGACTCAAGCTGACAAGAAACACCAAAAGAACAAGACCAGCTATTAAAGTGAAGCGTTTCACTGAAAACCTCCTAAAGGTTAAGAGTTAACATATTCGGATAATTAATGGAGGTTTTTACATAAATCAAGATTAATTTTACATGAATGTAATCGAAATAGTTAAACTGGTTTTAGTATTAGAATTTGAAACATAATTAAAACGGAAAAAGCTGAACTTAAGTTCCTCAACCATGATTTGAATGGAAAACAAAATTACAATATTCCCCTTTGTATATGATAGACCCACCTTGCCCTCAAGGTGGGTGAAATTATATACCTAAAATAAAAATTTTGCGGAGGGATAAGTTTATTTTCGTCGGGCGTAAAGTGTATTATCAAGTAACACAGGTTACAAGATTATCAACTGACATGAGTTACAGATTTAATCAGATTTTTATCATAATAGATCTCCCAGTTTTTTTGGGTTTGTTCAATTTTAACAATTTTGCCAATCAGTATGTGGGAGATGAAAATCTCATTACCATTGAAACTAATACAACCATTGCCCCGGATCTTTCTTAACAAGCTCCCTTGGGGATAGAAGATAGGCACAGGAGGTTTTGGAAACTGTCGTTGCACGAACTTATACCGAGAGATGGGAGGAAGATTATCCAGAGCCTGATGTGGCTTTGATAGTTATAATACCAGCGGAAGGTATCAAAAGCTTCCTGAGCTTCGACCAAGTCTTTAAAGCGAAATTTTTTAATCAGCTCCCGATTCAAAGTCCGATGAAATCGTTCTACTTTACCTATGGTAGTAGGGCGACGTACTCCGGTGAGGATGTGGAAAATACCCTGATCTTTAAGAAACGTCTGCACTCGGGTTAAGGCTTTATCTCTGTGAACAAACCAGACTCCGTTATCGGTCATAAGATATTGAGGTCTTCCATAAGTGGCAATAGCTTTTTCTAAAGTATCTAAGATATATTCGCTTCTTTCTAAAGGGAGAAGTTGGCTGGCAATGCAAAAACGGGAATAACCATCCAGGATGTTAAGGGGAAAAGCTTTACCCCAACCCTTGATGATGAAAAAGCCTTTGGTATCTAACTGCCAGAGTTCATTAGGAGATGAGCACTCAAATCGGCGGTATTCCCTTTTTTCCGGAGCGTTCCAGCCGTTAAGATGATGACGGACTAAAACATTTTGAATCCCTTGATGATAAGGGGGGTCTATCCCTAAGTTTTTTAGCTCCGCCTGGAGACGAACAGGTCCAAAGTCAGGATGTTGACAACGAAGTTCTACGATCGCCTCCTCCACTACCTGTGGAATCTTTCTGGGTCTTTGGTGAGGAGCACGACTCCGATCCTGTAAACCTGCAACTCCCTCAGCTTCAAAACGTTGCTTGAACTTATAGAAGGTCTTACGGGAAACACCAAACCCCTTTGCTATCTTAGTTACTGGAGTTTTCTCCTGAAAAAGCTTTTGTAACATGAACCACCCTTGTTCAAATGGGGTTTTATTATCCCATGGCATGTCTACCTCCTGGTTTCTAACTACTAAGATAACATGCCAAAAGGTGTCACCCATGTAAGTTGATAGTTCTGTTACCGATGTAGGTTGATAGTACACTTTAGACCTCCACTTGGTGGAAGGGATTGGGGGAAGAAATAATGGAAAGCTAAAGCTTTCCTCTACATCTAACAGAGAACATATGAAACGTAGCAGAAGATGGTAGCCGCAACCTTTAGGTTGCGAAATTATCATAACTCAAAGCATTATTCTCATCCCGCTTAAGGGGGACGGCTACCCCATGGCTACCGCTTGATCTTTCATAGATGCCCAATTTATTGGGCTTGTTAGTTCGATGAGTCGAGCAACTACAATCTCACCTGAAAAACCCTGTTTTAAGAAGAAAAGCTCGCTTTGTTTACAAGGGATTATCAACTCTACGTTTCTTCAGAAAAACCTCAGTTGTCAAGGAAAAAGGGTGAGGTCCTACGTAGATCTGAGACGGTTATCTCAAACTCAGACTAAGATGAGGAATTATCTTTTTGCGTTTTTTCCAGTATCTCCTCAGCCAGGGATAAGGCTACTCCAGAAAGCATTACTTCGATGCCCAATTTGGTGAAATCGCCTGAGATCAGCTCCCGTTTGACATTAGCATATAGGGCACAAGCAGCTTTGCGTTCCACCACCAAGCCGGAGATCTTTTCTTTTGTCTCGCCCACAAAGGTAACCTCCCCTAACTCCTCTGAGATCACGTAACCTGAGCAGTTATGAAGTTGAAGATGGGAGTTGGGAGTATAGACCACAACCAAAGAACCCTCCTTTTTGCCCAGCTTGACTGAGGGATAGATCTCCAGAATCAAAGTCCTTTTCTCAGATTCTATCTTCAGCCGGAAATGGTCCTTTTCCTTCTCCAAAGTGGTTTTCAGACAGGCAGCAATTTTTTGAATATCTTTCCGATCGAAAAGTGCCATAATTTATCCACCCAACTAAGTTTTTTTCTCCGGTGACTCGTCTTCGCTTTTCTTATCCTCTGTCTTTTTTTCCTCTCCGGCTTTCTCTATTTCATCTTGAGTCTCCCTCATCGCCTTTTTAAACTCCCTGAGCCCCTTTCCCAATCCGGATGCGATCTCCGGTATCCTTTTTGCACCAAACAAAAGAAGGATCACCAGAAATATCAGGATAAGTTCCTGTGCTCCAATTCCTCCAAGCATATTGACCTCCGATTATTGTTCGTTGTAAAATCAATCATAAATGCCACCACCTAAAATACGCTATAACTAAAATGATCATTAATATGCTAACGAAATTTATCTTGATCATCAGACCAAAAGTCAAAGATATGGCATAAAGCTCCCAGGTGAAAGGCTTGAGACCTATGTCAATTGACTTCTCAAATAAGGTTTTAACTGCTCCCTCCAGAAGAAAAGAGCCCACTATATCCCCGATCAATCCTCCGATAACAGCTGCCAGGATTAGTGCTACTACCACGAAAGTAATATCCAGGGTTTTCAAAAACGTTTCTCCCTTTTGAGGAAATTCACAATAGATCTAAATATATATACCCCGTCTTTTGAGCCCAGGATCTTTTCTGATGCCCTCTCTGGATGGGGCATCATTCCCAGCACATTTCTTTTTTCATTGCAGATCCCGGCTATATTGTCCAAAGCTCCATTGGGATTATAAACTGGATCCAGATTTCCAGAGGGATGGCAATATCGAAAAATTATTTGACTTTTATCTTTTAATCTTTTCAGCTCTGGTTCTGGGATATAGTAATTGCCATCCGAGTGAGCTACAGGAATTTTAAGCACTTGATTTTCTTTGCACAGATTGGTAAAAGGTGTAGCAGTTGCTTCTGTTCTTATATACACATATTTACACGCGAACCTCAATCCTTGATTCCTGAGCATGGCGCCGGGTAGAAGGCCGGATTCCAAAAGTATCTGAAATCCGTTACAGATGCCTAAAACTAATCCGCCCTCCTGGGCAAACTTAACCACTCTTCGCATAATGGGAGAAAAACGGGCAATGGCACCGGTTCTTAGATAATCTCCATAGGAAAATCCACCGGGCAAAATCACGCAGTCACAATCATTCAGGGAGGTATCCTGGTGCCAGAGAAACTCCACCTCCTCTTTTAAAACATCCTTCACTGCCCGGTAGGCATCATAGTCACAGTTGGATCCAGGGAAAATTATTACTCCGAATTTCATTTTACCTCAAAATTATATTTCTCAATTACCGGGTTAGCTAAAAGCTTTTTGCAGATTTGATCTAACATCTTTTCTGTCTCTTCCTTGTTGTTGGAGTTTAAGGTTATCTCGAAAACCTTGCCTGATCTAACATCCTCTATCCCCCTGTAACCCATATTCCCCAGGGCTCGTTTGATGGTGGATCCTTGAGGATCCAGTACTCCGTCCTTTAATTTAACGTAAATTACAGCCTGAAAGTGTCTTTTCTTTTTATTTTTCATAGCTTGAGGGTTTGACATCATCTCTGAACTCCTTTTGAGGGCTTCGGGTCACTTTATTTTTACGTTCGATGTGTACTAATTTGTAAACCTCTCTACCGATCCCGGAGAGCACATAGATCAGGCCCAAAGGGAAAATCATCAACCGGGGTTTGATCAAAACAGCTATAACCGCAACAAAAATACAAAATAATTTAACCTTATTTTTCTGAGTGTTCAAGGAAAATCTGGGAAAGGTATCATAGGTCAGCCCAGAAACCATCAACCCGGAGAAGACCACAATCATGGCAATTAATATCTCCGGATATCTCAACTGACCCCAAAGCTCATAGCAGAAAAGGGTATATCCGACAATGGTTATGCCTGTCACCGGGATAGGAAGACCCATATAGTAAAGGGTTTGCTCTGATTTCGATCGAAGATTGAAACGAGCCAGCCTGAAGGCTCCACACAAAATGAAAACAAATCCCAGGATCCACCCCCATTCGGTCAGATAGTGAATCTTGAGGGAATAAAGGAGAACAGCCGGAGCAATGCCAAAGGAAACCAGATCAGCAAAGGAATCCAGCTCTTTTCCGAACTGGGAAACAGATCCGGAAAATCGGGCAATCTTGCCATCCAAAGCATCAAAAAAACCCGCCAGTATGACCAGCCAGACAGCATGAACCACATTCCCATCCAGACTCCGAAGTATAGACAGAAATCCGCAGAGCATACTCCCCATGGTAAAAAATCCAGGGAAAATTCCTTTCATATCCTTCATCTCAATAGCTTCCTATAATGGTCTCGCCGGCTTTTACTTTTTCATTCAGCTGAACCTTGATCTTTACCTTCTCCGGCAACCATAGCTCAACCCGGGATCCGAATTTTATCATGCCAAATTTCTCCCCGGCCAAAATTCTTTCCCCGGGCTTCAATCTGCAGATAATCCTACGGGCTAAAATGCCAGCTATCTGTTTCATTATCACTCTTACCCGCTCGTTTTCCAGCCAGATCTCAGCCTGTTCATTCTCTGAGGAAGCATTTCCTTTGAAAGCAGGATGAAATCTCCCATGATGATATTTGAGTTTTTTAACTTCACCGGAGATCGGATTTCGATTAATATGAGAATTCCACAGGGACAAGAATATGCTTAATTTAATACCCGGGTATTTTAAAAACTCATTCTCCGAAAAATTTTCCAAGGAGATTATTTTGCCATCTGCTGGGGCAAGTATCAAATTTCGCCCTGCTGGAATTTTCCTTTCCGGATCTCTGAAAAAAAAGGCCAAAAGAATTGACAAAACCAAAAAGAGCCCACCACCAATGAAAAGAATCTCACCTTGCAACAAAAATGACAGAAAAAACAAAACCAAAGAAAAAATCAACGTCCCCAGAACTAAATTTACCCCCTCTTTTGCCATTTTCTACTCCAGGTCACAGATTTTTGATTCATTTTCATATTCAAACTTAATCCATCTTTATCTATGTGGGAATCTTTAATCTTTCTTATCTTTTCCTGAATTTATTTAATTAACCCGAACCAAAAACCCTTTTAAAAATGTAATCCACAAATTTTAAGTAGTATTTTAAGTCGAAGCAATCCTCAAGCTCTTTTTCGCTTAATATTTTTGTCAACCTCTTATCCTGTCTCAATAACTCCATAAAACCTTTATCAGTATTCCAGGCTTTCATGGCATTGGACTGGACTACCTGATAAGCTTTTACCTTTCCGATTGTTGGGGTTAACTTCATCAAAACCCTCTGGGAGAAAATCAACCCCTTCGTTTTTTCAATATTCTTTAGCATGTTTTCCGGATAGACCGAAAGATTCTTCAATATATGGGTAAATTTGATCAACATATAATCCACCAGAGTGGTGCTATCAGGCAAGATCACCCTCTCCACTGATGAATCGGTCAGGTCTCTTTCATGCCACAAGGCTATGTTTTCCAGGCTGGATAGGGCATATCCCCGAACCACCCGGGCCAGACCGGAAAGCCTTTCACAGGTAATGGGATTACGCTTATGGGGCATGGAAGAGGATCCCTTTTGTCCTTTGGCAAACCCCTCCTCCATCTCCAGAATCTCGGTCCTCTGCAGATTCCTGATCTCGGTAGCGAATTTCTCAATGGAGGAGCCTATAATTGCCAGGGTAGTTAAAAACTCCGCATGCCGATCCCTCTGCAGTATCTGAGATGATACTGAAGCAGGTTTTAGCTTCAGTTTTTTACAGACATATTTTTCCACCTGCGGATCGACATGAGCGTAGTTCCCAACTGAACCCGAAATTTTTCCCACAGAGATTGTCTCGATTGCTCTTTTGAAACGTTGAATATTTCGCTCTGTCTCCGCATACCAGAGAGCGAATTTAAGACCCAAGGTGATAGGTTCGGCATGAACCCCGTGAGTTCTTCCCATCATGGGAGCGTATTTGTACTTTAAAGCCTTCTTTTTTATCTCCTGACTTAAATCCCTTAGGTCAGCTAGAATGATTTCACCTGCTTCCCTTAAGAGAACCGAAAGAGCTGTATCCACCACATCATAGGAGGTCAAACCCAGGTGGATATATTTTGATTCCGGACCTACATATTCTCCCACGTTGGTAACGAAAGCTAAAAGATCGTGCCTGGTCTTTTGCTCTATTTTTTCTATTCTTCCGGAATCGAATTTCGCCTTCTTTTTTATCTTAGCTAGGGCAGATTTGGGGATCTTACCTAAAGCTGCATTGGCTTCGCAAGCTAAGAGCTCAACTTCAAGCCACTTCCGGTATTTATTCTCCTGTGACCAGAGCTCCCCCATCCCGGGTAGAGTATATCTTGGAATCATATCTTAAGCCTTTTTTACTTTTTCCCAATCCTCTTGGAATTTCTTTATTCCTACATCGGTTAAGGGATGTTTGATTAATTGTTCAATGACCTTGAAGGGGATAGTGGCAATGTCTGCACCCATCAGGGCAGCTTCCACCGCATGCAGGGGATTCCTGATGCTGGCCACGATTACCTCAGTGGATATATCGTAGTTATCAAAAATAGAAACGATCTGTTCCACCAAATCCATTCCCACATGGGAGGCATCATCCAGCCTGCCCACAAAAGGACTAACAAAGGATGCTCCAGCCTTAGCTGCTAAAAGCGCCTGAATAGGGGAAAAAACCAGGGTGCAGTTAGTACGGATCCCTTTGGTGGACAAAATTTTCATGGCCTTTATCCCTTCCTTAGTGATAGGGACCTTTATCACAATATTTTTGTGAATCTTGGAAAGCTCCACTGCTTCCTTCACCAGCCCATCCCTGTCGGAACTGATAGCTTCCGCTGATACCGAACCATCCACCACTTCACAGATCTCACGTAAGATGGTTTTGAAATCGCCCCGGTCCTTTTCCTTGGAGAGAAGAGTAGGATTTGTGGTAACCCCGTCTAAAATCCCTAAACTCGCAGCTTCCTTTATTTCGTCCAGATTAGCCGTATCGATAAAAAATTTCATCTTACAACCTCCAAAAGTTAATAGTTTACTCTAACCAGGTAAAGACCTTTAGCTGGCGCAGTAAGACCAGCTTTTTTTCTATCTCTGGAATTTAAAATATCCATAAAATCTGACGGGTGAAAATAGCCTCTTCCCACATCCACTAAAGTGCCCACCAGAGACCTGACCATGGAGTGCAGGAATCGATCAGCCTCTATTTCAAAAACTAAAGCCTGATTCCTTGTGATCCATTTAGCATAAATCACGTTACACTTGTTATCTTCTTTGGTGGATTTGGCAACACAAAATGAGGAGAAATCATGCTGCCCCTCAATTACACGTGTGGCTTCCTTTAGTTTATCTAAATCCAGGGGAAATAAAACCTCCCACACGTATCTTTTAAGAAGTGCAGTTCTTTTAAGATAAATCCTATATCTGTATAACTTTGATTTGGCTGAATATCTGGCATGAAAATCCAGATCCACTTCCTGGATCTCCTTTATCAACACGTCTTCAGGTAGAAGGCTGTTGCTTCCCTCGAGAATGGCTTTTAAATCCAGTTGGGTTTCGGTTTGAAAACTTGCCACCTGGGCTAAAGCGTGGACTCCAACGTCTGTCCTCCCTGCACCGATCAAATTTACTTCCTCCGTTAATATCTTGTTTAACACCTCCACTATCACACCCTGAACCGTTCTTTGATTCGGTTGTATCTGCCAACCGGAGAAATCACTTCCGTCATATTCTATCACCAGTTTAATATTCCTAATATTCTGACTCCTTAATCTTTAAAAGCTTCATCCTATAAGGTTTTTCGAATAATATATCACCCGCTCATTCCGGCGATTGAAAAGCACAGGATCATAAGCAGTAAAATAACTACCAAGAATATTAAATCGGTCCGGTTAAACCTCAACATCCTATAGCAGCTTCTCTCCTGACCAGATCTGAAACCTCTGGCATCTAAAGCTAAAGCCAGCTCATCTGCCCTTCTGAAGGAGGAAACAAATAATGGAATCAGAAGGGGCATAGTTTTTCTGATCCTTTGAATGAAATTTCCCTGGAAGGAAGCACCCCGGGAGAGTTGAGCTTTTCTCAAATTAAATGCCTCCTCCACCAGTAAAGGTACAAATCTCAAAGAGATCATAGCCACAAGACCCAGCTCCTGAACCGGGACCTTAAACTTTTTCAACCAGGAGAAAGAATTAACCAATCCATCAGTCAGATCCATGGGGGATGTGGTCAAGCTCAAAACCACAGCCCCCATAATGAAAACCATCAATCTCAAAGAATATATCAACCCGTTTAGAAATCCTTTTGAACTCAGATGAAAAAATCTAAAACTGAAAACAATCTCAAAAAAGGCGGAGGTAATAACAAGCTGTAATATGAAAATTAAAATGAAAAGCCAGATAAAAACCCTCAAATTTCTAATAAGAACGGCAAAAGGGAGTCGGGATAAAAAGAATATTGAGAATAGAAAACCCAAGAGGACCAAATAGATAAAAAGGTTTAAGGTAAAAGTAGCAAATACAACCGGTGCCAGAATCATTAAAATTTTGGTCCTGGGATCCAGTTGATGTACAATTGACTGCTGGGGAATAAACTGTCCCAATCTGAAATTTTCCAAAAAGGTCATAGTTCACCAAAAAATAACTCTTCATCCTAACATAAGAAATTAATATATATAGTGGAATATTATATGTCAAACCTAAACTAAACTTTAAAATTAAAAAGAATAAAAAGCTGAATAAGGCAGCGCGACTTACTATCAAATGAAGTCAAATTTCTTCTTTAAAGCTTTTCCCACAATCTTTGGAACAAATTCATCTATTTTACCATCAAATCTGGCGATGTCTTTAATCAGGCTGGAGCTTAAATAGGTGAACCTTTCACTGGGCACCAAAAACAAAGTCTCAGTATCAGGAACTAAGTTACGATTCATCAGAGCCATCTGAAACTCAAATTCAAAATCGGAAACCGCCCTCAACCCTCTTATGATAGCTACCGCATTTTTTTGTTTAGCCAGATCAGCTAAAAGACCGGAGAAGATCAGAACCTCTACCTTCTCTATCCCCTGTAAAGACTCCTTGACCATCTTTTCCCTCTCCCGGGTGGTGAAGAGATATTCCTTCTCCGGATTGTCAGCTATAGCCACCACCAACTTTTCAAATATATTCAAAGCTCTTCTTATCAAGTCCAGATGCCCATTGGTTATGGGATCAAAACTGCCCGGATAAATAGCTATTTTCATATACTTTCTCCTTTTAGGAAACCTCTTGACCTAATGTCTGGAATTAACTTTTTATTCTATCACAATCCATTCTTTGATCTCCTCCAGTTTTTTTGAGCCGATCCCCTTTACCTCCAGAAGCTCATCTAAATTTTTGAACTGACCACCTTTGCTTATCCGAAGCGCTACTATTTTTTCAGCTAAAGCTGGACCTATACCTGGAAGGTTTTGCAGCTCTTGGTTAGAAGCGATATTAATGTTGATTTTGTGGTTGATTTTCGGTTTCTTTGATTTGAATGTCTCTTTCTGAATTAAATTCATGTTTGCCTTTTCCGTGCGACCTAAAATAAGTTCCGGGGCAAAATGGGGATGAGACCTTTTGTAAAGGGCAATTCCTCCCCCGATGATTATAACCACCAGAAGGAAAATCAATGCTTTTATTTCCTGCGATGTAAAACTGGGAAATCTCACAACTTTATTCATATAAAACCTTAAGAATAACCTGGCCTACTTCTCTTAAGCTTTGGGGACTGCATTTATCAGGTGTGTCCTCAAGCGTATCCCAGTAAGGGTAGTCCAGGTCTATTAGATCTACACAGGGGATGCCCGCGCGAATAAGAGGGATATGATCATCCAATACCCAGTGCTTGACCGAATCTCGAAAGCTATTAAGGTTCAGTTCTTTTGCCCGATTCCAAATTAGATCCACTGTTTCTTTTGCATATCGATCAGAATATCCCTCCCTGTAGATCTCCAGGTTTTTATCTCCGATCAAATCCACCAGAATCCCGAATTCCGGTTGGTAACCTCCTAAATTCCTGGAGAAAAATTGGGAACCCAGGCAATACATGTCAAGCCTTTCCTCAGAACCATAATCCTCCCCATCGA
>Ga0315537_1001165_pt1 | contig 20620 bp, 19 predicted proteins | sample SalMarSW160270MG_FD_203091 | JGI IMG/M metagenome (GOLD analysis project Ga0315537, IMG submission 203091) | Salt marsh sediment microbial communities from the Plum Island Ecosystem LTER, Massachusetts, United States - Salt Marsh Sediment SW1602-70 ...
ATGACCGACATTTCCAGTAGGCTTCAAGCAAGTGAGTACGACTTCTCTTTACCGGCATCTCGCTCTTCCTCTTGTTGACTTGGCGCGCCAAACGGATAGCCTCAAGGCCTTCCGTCTGTTGAGGGAGAGTCAATGGAAACCGCGCGAGGAGTTGGATGAGCTTCAATTCCTGAGACTTCGCCGCCTTCTCATTCATGCCGCAAAGCATGTGCCTTACTATCGAGATTTGTTTGCACAGGGCGGGTTCAATGCGGAGGCCGTGCAGTCCCTCGCCGATTTGGCACCGCTCCCCTACCTGACGAAAGAAATTATTCGTCGGGAGAAGACGAGGCTCATCGCCGACAATGCAGCGAAGTTCCAGCCGCGCCCACATCGTACCGCGGGAACCACCGGTGAGCCGATCGTGATACAAATGGACCGCGCGCGACATTCTATCGCCTGGGCCGACATGTATCGATGGTGGGAAGCGGCTGGCTGGCGGCCGGGAGAGAAGCAATTCGTTCTCGCCGGAGCAGCCCTGAGACCTCGGCGGCTTTCCGGGTTTTCGGCATGGCTCTATGGCAAGTTGAACCGTTTCGAGGAGTATTCCGCTTTCGATCTGACACCCGAGGTGCTCGAGCGCTTACTTGCGCGTCTGGAAAGCCATTCAGGTCCCGTGTTCTTGCGAGGCTACGCGTCCTCGATCCACGCCCTCGCAAGGCATGCGGCGACCAAGCAGTGGGCCGGCAAAGTGCATGCGGTTTTCACAACCGCTGAAACCCTGTTTCAGGAGCAGAGACGCCAGATAGAAGACGGACTCCATGCGCCGGTTTTTGACCAATGGGGTTGCCGCGACGGCGGCATCAGCGCTTTCGAATGCGACCGGCATGAAGGTTGGCATCTGGCTATCGAGAATGTGGTCGTCGAAATCTGCCAAGGAGACAAGCCCGTGCCTCCAGGAGAGGCGGGCGATGTCATCGCAACGGATCTCTTCAACTATGCCATGCCTTTGATCCGCTATCGAGTCGGCGATGTGGCGGCCTACGTGACGAAAACCTGTTCGTGCGGCCGCGGATTGCCCCTTATGGCGTCGATTCAGGGCCGTATCTCCGGCTTTCTCATTGGTTCAGGTGGCCGCCGCATCCATGGCGAGTTCTTTTCGCATATTTTCTGGGAAACGCCTTGGGTCAAGCAGTTCCAGGTCGTGCAGGATGCGCCAAACGAAATCATCGTGAAGATCGTCGCGGACGGCGAGCCTCCACCGTCTCACCTTGCCAATATCCGAAGCCTCATGGAAAAGCAGGCTGGGTCCGAGTGCCGCATTCGCTTCGAGTTCGTCGACGAAATCCCCCCGGGTCCTATGGGGAAGCGACAATTCATCATCTGCAATGTCACGAACCCATGAACGAATCGTCTCCTGACAACACCTCGCGAGTCGCGCTCTTCTACGAGTCCGGCCTCGTGCACTACCCGAAGATTCCTCCGTTCGATCCGTCGAAACGATTCCCCGAGAATCCGTCAGACAGTCACTTCCAGGCGCAGCCCAATCCGGTTTATGACGCCGTTCGCCGCGTGCTCGATGAGCTCGGGTTGGACGCCGCGCACCGGGGCACGGAGTCTTGGAACCCTCTGGGAGATCTGGTTTCTCCGACTGGCACCGTCATCCTGAAGCCAAATCTTGTGGATGTCAAGCAGGGATGGATTGCCTTGGGCGGCGAGCGGATTCTGGACATGGTCACGCATGGATCCGTCCTACGACCACTGGTGGATTACGCCTATCGAGCGGTCGGATCCGAGGGACGAGTCGTGATTTGCGATGCTCCACTCGTTCACGCGGATTTCGAAGCCGTCGTGGAGCGTGCTGGCATCAGAAGGATGGTTGACCTGCTCGCTGCTCGGAACATACCTGTCACTCTGCTTGACCTTCGAGAGGAGTTCTACGCACGGTGGACGGCCAAACATGAGGTATTGCCCGGGGATCCGCTGGGCAACAGCGTGTTCAATCTTGGGTCTTTGAGTGCTCTTGACCCGCTGGATGAGTCTCCCCAGAAGTACTTCACCTTGGCGGATCAAACGGAAGAGCGCCGTGAACCGCAGCATCATCATTTCAAAGATCGTCACGAATATTGCATCCCGAACACAATATTAGGTTCGGATCTCTTCATCAATGTCCCGAAACTGAAGACACATGTCAAAGCAGGCGTGACCCTCTCGCTCAAGAACCTGATGGGGATCACGCATTACCGCCGCTGGATGCCTCACCATCGCAGCGGCACTCCACCAGAAGGAGACGAGTTCCCGGTCGATCCTGGAACTATCTTGCGGCATCGTCATCGCTGGGTTCAACGGATAGCGCGATTCCCCGGTGGCACGGCCATCGTTCGGATAGGTGCCTACTCCCGCCACCTGGCCGCACGTGCCGTGGGTCATCGAGATCGGACGATCATCGATGGCGGATGGTATGGCAACGATACGCTTTGGCGGACCCTGGTGGACCTGAACCGTGTCTTGTTTTATGGCCGTCCGGGAGGGAGATTTGTTCCCGAACGCCGCGCGTACCTATCTGTCGTTGACGGGATTGTGGCCGGCGAGGGCAATGGGCCGGTCAAACCGACAACTCGGCCTACTGGGCTCCTTGCGGCAAGTGATGATGCCGTGGCGTTAGACACCGTTTTGGCCTGGGTCATGGGATACGATCCGACGCGTATCCGCACAATTCAGGGGGCAGCTGCCTCGTGCGAACCCTTCTGGCTCGGCTTGACCGATTTGCAAAAGATCGAAGTCATATCAAATCTCGCCGACTGGCGAGCACTGAACCTCAATTTCCAGGAACCTCTTGGCTGGGAGGGCTATCTGAAGCGGGAGAACACGCTGTCCAGGGAAATGGAGGAGCGCCTTGAGCAGATGGGACCCGTTGACTGAGGTAACGCGCGTCGTTCGATGCGTTTTTTGCAGAATAGACCTGGCCGGGAGTTCTTCAGTGGCTTCTCAAATAGAGGATTCTCGATTATGAACATCAGCGTATTCGGCCTGGGATATGTCGGGTGCGTGTCGGCCGCTTGTTTCTGCGATTTGGGACACGAGGTGTGGGGCGTTGACATTGACCCGGTGAAGGTGGACTTCATCAAGAAGGGAGAAAGCCCCATCATCGAAAAGGACATGCCTGACTTGATCGCAAAGTATGTCAAAGCCGGACGACTGCACGCAACTCCGTCCGCGGACGAGGCCGTCGACCGTACTGAGTTATCCCTCATCTGTGTCGGAACGCCGTCGCTCGAGTCCGGGGCTCTGGACACGCGATTCGTCGACCGTGTGGCCTCACAAATCGGCCGGGCGCTGCGAAAAAAATCCCAGTCTCACTCGGTTGTGGTCCGCAGTACACTGCTTCCCGGCACGACATGCACGCAACTTCTTCCGATTCTCGAGGCGGACAGCGGCAAGAAAGAAGGTGCGGGATTCTCGCTGGCCTACAACCCGGAGTTCCTGCGCGAAGGCTCCGCCGTCCGCGATTTCTATGAGCCGCCTAAAACCGTTGTGGGTGCGCTCAGGGAGGATGTGGCTCGCAGCGTTGCCGGTCTCTACGAGCGTATTTCCGCCCCCGTCTTCTTGACGACCATCGAAGAAGCGGAAATGGTCAAGTATGCGGACAATGCCTTCCATGCTGCCAAGATTGTTTTCGCGAATGAAATCGGAGCCATCGCAAAGAAGCTGGGCGTGGACAGTCACCGCGTGATGGAGATATTCGTTCAGGATACGAAGCTGAATCTCTCTCCCTACTACATGAAACCGGGATTCGCGTTCGGGGGCTCGTGCCTGCCCAAGGATGTTCGCGCTCTGACCTCGCGAGCGCGCGAACTCGATGTGCTGACGCCCATGCTGTCATCGCTCATGGAGGCCAATCACCGGCATCTGTATCGTGCCGTGAAAACAATCCTCGGCTGGAAAAAGAAGAAGGTCGGAATCCTGGGCTTGGCCTTCAAAGCGGGAACGGATGACCTGCGCGAAAGTCCCGTGGTGGAGCTTGTGGAGACTCTGTTAGGAAAGGGTTACGAGGTCAAGATTTTTGACAAGAATGTCTCCATGGCGCGCCTCCGTGGAGCCAACCGGGCCTTCATCGAAAGAACGCTGCCTCACCTCGCCGAACTCCTGTGCGAAACGCCACAGGTGATTCTGGATCATGCCGAAGTCATCGTCGTCGCAAACGCCGACCCCGATTATCTGCCCGTGCTGCAGAAAGTGCGAGACAATCAGATGATTTTCGATTTGGTTCGGATCGCTCCCGATTTGCCGGTCAAAAAGGAGAATTATTATGGCTTCTGCTGGTAAGGTTCTCATGCTGGTTGAGAACCTTTCCGTCCCGTTTGATCGGCGGGTTTGGCAGGAAGCTCTCACATTGAAATCCGGCGGCTTCGAGGTCAGCGTCGTTTGCCCACGCATGGTAGACCGAAAGCCCTTCGAGATTCTGGAAGGCGTCACGGTCTACCGCTATCCGATGCCCTACACGGCCAATCGAGCTGTTGGGTATCTCCTGGAATACTCGTGGATGCTCTTTTTCAGTTTCATTTATGCACTCTGGGTCTACTTCCAGCGCGGATTCCATGTCATTCATGCCTGTAATCCACCCGACCTCCTGTTTCTTGTCGCTCTGCCTTTTCGTCCTTTGGGAGTGAAATTCGTCTTCGACCAGCATGACCTTGGCCCGGAGACCTTCGAATCGAAGTTCGGTCGCAGGGACGGCATCCTCCTGCGCACTCTGTTTCTGCTCGAGAAGTGGACTTACTCTCTCGCGCACGCGGTGATCAGCACCAATGGATCTTATCGTCAGGTTGCCTTGGAGCGAGGCCGTGTGCCGCCGGAGCGCGTTTGGATCGTGCGCAGCGCTCCTGACCTGAAGCGTTTCGCGCCGGTCGAGCCCGCTCCCGAGCTGAAGAGAGGCAAGCGCTTCCTCGTCTGTTACCTGGGCACGATGGGACAGCAGGATGGGGTGGACTACCTGCTCCGTTCAGTGAAAACCATCTACCACGATTGGCAGCGGCGCGATATTCAGTTCGCGCTGATGGGCGGGGGAGAGAATCTGCCCGTTCTGCAGGCCATGGCTCAGGAATTCCGGCTCGAAGAGACTTGCCATTTCACGGGCCGAATTCCCGATGACCTGCTCCGCCAGTATCTTTCGACCGCCGATCTCGCCGTCGCGCCGGATCCCGTAAATCCACTGAACAATGTCTCCACGATGAACAAAATCCTCGAATACATGGCGATGTCGCTGCCCATTGTGTCGTACCGACTGGTCGAGTCCGAGCGGTCAGCCGGTGAAGCCGCGCTCTATGCGCGCGACAACGACGAAGAAGACTTCGCGCACAAGATTATTTCTCTCCTGGACGACCCCGACTCGCGGCATCGCATGGGCGCTTACGGTCGAAAGCGCTTCGAAGAAGAACTCACCTGGGATCGCAGTGCCGAGCAGCTTTTCGCGGCCTACCGCTCCTTGAAGCTGACGGCATAGCCTTCGGTACATCCTCCGAAATCCGAATCATCATACAAAATCATGGGAGCATCATGAACTACGAGAATCTCCTTTGGGAAGTGAAAGACCGAATTGCGTTGGTCACAATTAACCGGCCCAAAGTGTTGAACGCACTCAACCCCGCGGTTGTGAGCGAACTGACGGACATGTGCGCGCGTGTCGAATCGGACGATAGCGTCAGCGCGCTGATTCTGACCGGTGCCGGTGACAAAGCATTCGTCGCAGGCGCCGACATCAATGTGCTGGCCAAACTCGACCCGGTCGGCGGACGAAATTTCTGTCGTCACGGTCAGAAGATGTGCGATTGTCTTGCGGGGATGTCGAAACCTGTCATTGCCGCCGTGAACGGTTTCGCTTTGGGTGGCGGCTGCGAACTTGCCATGGCCTGCCACATGCGCATCGCTTCCGAAAACGCGAAATTCGGTCAGCCCGAAGTCAAGCTCGGCGTCATTGCCGGCTACGCGGGCACTCAGCGTTTGTCGCGGCTCGTCGGGCTCGGGCGAGCGCTCGAATGGCTGCTCACCGGCGCCATCATGGATGCGGCGGAAGCCTATCGTATCGGGCTCGTCAACCGCGTCACGGCGCCGGAAGAACTGATTCCCGCCGCGCGCAAATTGGCCGGTGACATCCTCAGAGTAAGTCCCATGGCGGCTCGCTACACGCTCGAAGCGGCGTGCAAGGGCATCGAGATGCCGCTAACCGATGCGCAGAACCTCGAAGCCACTCTTTTCGGTTTGGCGATTTCCACAGCCGACGCCAAAGAGGGACTGGCCGCTTTCCTCGAGAAGCGTCCCGCGAACTTCCCCGGGAAATAGTTCCGCCTCCATCATTCGACACTTGGACAGACAACTGTGAGCAAAAGAACCCTGCATCTTGCCTGTCTCGTTGGTCTCCTGACTTCATGCGTTCTGGCAGTGCATGCCCAGACGCCAGATCATGCTTCATGGGATGAGTCCGACCATCGCGCATCGATGATCGGTCCTGTCGGCGGCGTCAACTTCGCCTACATCTCGGTCGATCCGGATCAGGGTTTGGACCTGCGATCCTATGTCCGGCCTGTCGCGGGTGTGGCCACGCTTCTGCCAATTGGTGGACAGAAAAATCAGGTACAGGTCGAACTGGCCTACATCGGCAAAGGAGTGAAGAACATGGATGGGCCGGTCGTTGAAACGGTCTCGCTGGATTACCTCTGTCTTTCGCCGATGCTTCACCTGAATGTCGGGCGGCAGCCGGGCTTTTTCCTGCGCATCGGACCGGAGGTGGCATGGCTTCTGAAAAGCAAGTTCAGTTGCGAAGTCATGGGCGTCCGAAAGTGGGTTGACGCAAAAGTGGCCTATTCCGACTTTGATCTCAGTCTGAAGGGCGGTGCCGGTGTCAATCTGCAGGCTACTCGCCGCCTCATGATCCAGGTGAATCTCACTTACACGCTGGGCCTTATCGATATTCTGACCGGGCCGGGCACTGGTGATGACATCTATGTCACGCGCGGCCTCCAAATCCAAGCCGGTCTGCTGGTGCCATTGCGAACGCGCTAACTCGCCGAGCTAATGTGCCGCCGAGCCGGGTTTGTAACCCGGCCGGAATGAAAGGAGAGGTGGCGGTGTCGGCTGCTTGCAGCCGACCCATTTGACAAGACTTGGCGCGGCGAATCTCCCGATTCGCCCGGAACAGAAGAACATTCCTCACCCTTACTACCCGCGACCTCCGGTCGCGGGTGAATACACAAATGCCATCGGGTTCCATCCTATGCGCAGAGTGGATGCGATGAAGACGCTCTTCTCGATTTCCGCGTAGAGATTGCCCCGTAGCACCAGCCGTTTCAAGCGGTGATCATTTGCTTTTTGTTCATGTGGATTGTATATTATTGCAGCCGAAATTGAACTTATCAGCGACCGGATTGGCTAAGAAATTGGAGGACCAATTCGATACCAGAGGGAGGATTGACGCATGGCTCAAGGTAAAGGTAGTGGCGGTTCCGGGGACGGCTCCGGAAGAGGAGGAGCGGGAGTGGAACAGGGTAGAGGCCGTCAGGGCTCAGGTGGTCCGGGGCGAGGTTCCATCGGCAAGTGCTTCTGTCCGGATTGCGACATCACGGTGCCCAAGGAACCCGGTGTTCCCTGCAAGACGGTGAAATGTCCGTCGTGTGGCAAGCCAATGGTACGGGATTAGCGGCGTGTTGAGCCACATTGCACCGCGACTCGAAGATGCTGCCCTGCACGCTACTTGCGTGGACCTATCTCACGAACGAAGATAGGTCTTTCTTCATCTTGAATTTCTGGTTTTGTTCTGTTAACTTGTTCGATTGCGGGTTATCTGAATAGCCCGGCAAATGGGCTGCTTCTATTGTGGGTAGGAAGATATGGCTGAGTCAGATCAGAAAAAACTTCTGAAGGAATCGGGATACTCCCAGACAGCGATCCGCTACTTCTTGGGCCGCGAACATGTCGGCCAGCTTGCGGATGCCACCACGACCGTCTCGTACAAGGGTCCCTGCGGTGATAGTATGGAATTCATGCTCAAGATTGACGGGGATCGGATCGCCGAAATCCGCTTTCAAGCGATCGGATGTGCGGCGTCATTCGCCAGCGGCGAAGCCCTCTCGCGCATGGTGGAAGGAATGAATCTCGAAGATGCCGAGCATGTCACCGAACAGGATGTTCTGAATCACCTCGGCGGCCTGCCCGACGAGAAGGTCCACTGCGCCAAGCTCGCGATTCGCACTTTCCGCCGCTCGCTCTACGATTACCTCCTGAAATCCGAAACCGCAACCCGACCGACTTTGTAACGTGCCCCAGTCGCGTCTGCCGCCGCCCAAGAGAGGCCGATCCGCTCGGACAATATCTCTGGGAGCATGGCAGGAAACCTGACAGTATAATCGAAGAACTCTGCAAGAACAAACAACATGACTGATGAAAAGAAAGTGGGGGAAACAGGAACCGAAGAAAAGCCGCTCAGTCTGCGCGAGAACTTCCGCATTCTGCTGAAGGCGTCGAGAGGTTTCTGGCTGGTCAATATCGTCAACTTCGGGGATGGCATTGCCTACTTCGGCGTTCTCACGCTGCTGACGCTCTTTCTCGACCGTAATATCGGTTTCTCTGACCAAATGACCGGCGTCAGTGTGTCGGTCTTTACGGGTCTGGTGACGCTCTTTATGCTCGGAGGTGGATTCATCTCCGACAAACTGGGTGTGCGGCGAACACTGACGCTGACGGTTCTGGTCATCGGATTCGGCCGCGTCCTCCTTGTGCTTTCACCCGTCGGATTTTTCGGGTTGTCGCCGAAGGTCTGTTCGTGGGTGGCGCTGATTATCATGGCGATGGGTGAAGGCGTGATTCAGCCGGCCCTCTATGCGGGTGTGAAGGAATACACCGACCCCCGCACGGCCACGATCGGCTACAGCCTGCTCTATGCCATCATGAACCTGGGCATCGTCGCCGAAAACTTCGTTTCGCCGTTCGTCCGTGCGGAATTCGGGATTAGCGGCGTCTACTGGATGTGCATCTTCATCACCGGCCTTTTGTTGATCAGTCAAACAACTCTCTTTACGAAGCGCATCGAAGAAACCGACCGGGTCGTCACCGAGGCGGCAAAGCTCGAAGGCCCCAAGCTCTCCATCAAGCAGAGGCTGCAAGAGTTGCCTTTCTTGAATCCGCGCTTCCTGTTCTTCATCTTTGTCTTGCTTCCCGTGCGCACATTGTTCGCCCACCAGTGGCTCACACTCCCGCATTATGTCATGCGTGCCTTTCCGGCGGCTGTGGGAGCGAGATACGAATGGTTCCAGGGCTTGAATCCGTTTATCATCGTGATTTTCGTGCCACTCATCGCGGCGATGACGCGGCAGGTAAAGGTGCTGACGATGATGATCATTGGCACATCCCTGTCGGCCGCGGTCACCTTCATTCTCGTTCCGGGGCCGCATCTGAGCACTCTGATTCTCTATGTCGTCCTCTTTTCTCTGGGGGAAGCCGTCTGGTCGTCGCGGTTCCTGGAGTATGTCGCCGATGTCGCTCCCGCCGGTAAAGTCGGCGCGTATATGGGAATCGCCGGTGTTCCTTGGTTCCTCGCGAAGTTCACAACGGGATTTTATTCCGGATTCATGCTGGAGAGATTCTGCCCCGAGGGCGGACCCCTCGATACCGGAACCATGTGGCTCATCTACGCCATTATCGCCACGATGAGCCCTCTCGGTCTTCTTGCAGCGCGCAAGTGGATTGGAAAGGGTGTCCCAGAGAAGGCAAAGTAGTCGAGATATTGGATGTCTCTGGTAGTTGTCGGATTTCTTGCGAGCTTGGCAGCCGGTTTGGCAACCGGCATTGGAGCGCTCCCGGCGCTTGTGCTCCGTCGCGTCTCGATGCGCACGGTGGACATGCTGCTGGGCGGTGCGGCCGGAGTCATGCTCGCGGCGACATCGTTCTCGCTCATCGTTCCAGGCATCGAAATCGGCAATCGGATGTGGCCCGGGTGGGGCGTCTGGACTGTCGTCCTGGGGATGGCTGTCGGAGCGTTCTTCCTGGATCGAGCAGACAAACTGCTGCCCCACGAACACTTCATTCTCGGTCACGAAGGCCCGTCGAGTCGGCTGCGCAAGATCTGGCTCTTCATTATCGCCATTACAATCCATAATTTTCCTGAAGGTTTGGCCGTCGGCGTGGGGTTCGGTTCAGGGGATTTGGGGGCGGCCACGAGTCTGGCCATCGGCATTGCGCTGCAGAACATGCCCGAGGGCTTGGCTGTCGCCCTGCCACTCATGGGAGAGGGCTACGGCCGATGGAAAGCCGTCGGCATCGCAACGCTGACCGGTCTCGTGGAACCGGTGGGCGGGCTCCTGGGTGTGGGTGCGGTGACACTGTTCAAGCCGGTGCTCCCGTTCGGATTGGCCTTCGCCGCCGGAGCGATGCTCTTCGTTATCAGCGACGAAATCATCCCGGAAACCCACACCCGAGGCTTCTCGCGTGCGGCAACATTCGGTGTCATAGTGGGTTTCCTCATCATGATGGCGCTGGACAACTTGCTGGGGTAGGGGGAGGAACCTTCCCGAACTGATGTTGCTGCAAAGATGATTTAGACCTGCAAACAGAGGACATATTTCCATACTGGAGGTAGAATGAAGAAGGTGGCCCTCACGGTGAACGGCACTGAGGTCAAGATGAACGAATTCGTCAGCAAGATCGTGACCAATCTCCTGGCCGGGGTTCTTGATTCCATCAAATTAGATGAGCCCGTCAAAAACGCCGTCTTCACAATCTCAGAGAAGCCCGACAAGTAGCCTGCCCGCCTACATCCTGGCCGGTGGCGAGAGCCGACGATTCGGACAGGATAAGACCCTCATCTCATGGGACGGCCAGCCCCTCGTTGTGCGGACGGTGCGCATCGCTCAGGAGGTAGCCTCGGTGGTGAAGATCGTCGCCCGCCATTCTGAGAAGTTCGAGTTTGTCGGCGTGCCCGTGCTTCTCGATGTCGTCGAGCGCGTCGGGCCTCTCGGCGGCCTTCTGACGGCGCTGGAAGACTGCCCGGTCGACCGCTGCTTCGTGCTCGCCTGTGACCTCCCCTATCTTACGGCAGATTGGCTAATTAAACTAACCGAAACTCGGGTGGATGCACCCGTCGTCTTCTCACAATCCACGAAGGGGTCGGAGCCCCTGTGCGCGATCTATGCCAAGCGAACTCTGCCCGACTGGTGGACGCGGTATCACGCTGGGAAGCGAAGTCTCTGGGACGGGATTGTTGACTTGGGTGGAGTGCCGGTTGAACCGCCGCCGGAACTCGAATCGCATCTGCCCTTCTTCAATCTGAACTGGCCGAACTCCGGCCAAGAGGTCGGGTAGTGAAACGGTTGCACATCATCGGGCGTCACAATGCGGGCAAGACCACGCTCTTGCTCCGGCTTATTCCCGCTCTGAAATTGCGCGGTCTGTGCGTCGGTGTCGCCAAGCATGCGCCTCGTCTGGACGAGTTCGAGGGTGGCCAGCGCGGTGACACCTCTCGTCTCGCTGGGGCCGGAACGGACTTCACACTGCTCATGACCCAGACGGGCGGAGCAGTCTATCTGCCAGGTTTGGCTGGGCTTGACCGGTGGGAAGATGTGATCCAGCGGCTCTTCCCTGAATTGGACCTGTTTCTGGTGGAAGGCTACAAGTCGTCGCCTGGCGCGAAGATCGAGGTCTGGCACGATGCTCTGCCGGAACCGCCCCTATCCTCATCAGATGACCCCCCGGTGTTGCTTGTAAGCCGGGTCCCCATTCTTCCGGGCGTCCCAACGCTCCCGCCTGATGATGTGGTCTCTATCTCGGAACGCATTTATCGATGGTGGAAGAGCTGACGCGGTGGGGAGGACAAGCATCTCAGTCTGCATCTGGCACCGCGAAACTTCCCGTGAATTGGGTGAATGTCGTGAGGAATTGATGCGAAACATCGCGATCCTTCCTGTCAGTTAGGCATGCCTAATAAGCTGATATTACGGAGAATAGTCAATTTTTTGCTTGACAAACCCGCTCTAATGTGTTATATTTCTTGTAATATATTTCACAAACGGAGTCATTTTTTTAGAGACAATACAGGACTCATCGGATTCCTTGTAACGGGTTGTCTGGTTCTGAGTCCGAACCAGACACAAATGTAGCAGGAGTGGACTATGTCACTTGGACGCAAGGTCGTACTCGTACTCTTGATTGGATCGCTGTGGGGGATGCTTGAGATCCTGCTTTGGGATGTGTGGCATCTCAAGGGTTGGTCTCATGCGTCAGTTCCTTTGGCGGTTGTCGCGATTTTCTGCCTCGCGCTCGGACGTCGTGTGCTCGACAAACCGGGCACCAGCCTGGCGATTGCTGCGGTCGCCTGCTTGTATAAGTTCGCAAGTGTTGCCTTTTTCGTTTGCCAAATGTCAGGAGTCCTGACACTTGCCGCGTCGTTCGAAGTCTTTGCACTGCTAACGAGTCGGTATTTCGGACGCGAGAGCGTTGTGCGTCCCTACCTGATGGGGCTCCTGACTGTCTATCCTGCCTTCATCGCCTTCACGTTCCTCACGGCTTTTGTCGGGTTGGAACCCAACTGGGCTGCAGCAGGCTGGGCGCGCGTTCTGCCCTACCTCGGCTGGCCAGCCGCCCTCGCGACGGTGGGCGGTGCGCTGGGCAGCGCGGCTGGTTGGAGCATCGCCGCTCATATCTTCAGCGCCGAGCGACTGGTGCGCTGGCAAGTGGCCGTCCCGACTGCGGTTGTCCTGTGGGGAGTTGCCGCCATTCACGCTTGGGGCTTCTAAGCGTGACGCTGTGCGGCGAGGGAGTGCTTCCTTGGACATAACTCGCACATATCCGATTCTGCGGATCTCTCCGAGTTCGGCGCGGGCGAAGGTTGCCCCGGACAGCGTGGCGGTTGAGCATACGGTGACCATTTGGGTCAACGGCCACGAAGTCGTGGGGATGCACTGCTCGCCCACCGAGCTGGCCGAGCTGGCGGCTGGTTTCCTGTACGGTGAAGCCATTCTGCAGGACGCACGCCAGATCGCCGACCTCTCCGTCGATGTGTCCGCGGGAAAGGTCTCCGTTGAGCTGGATGAGACTGAACTGCCACTTACAGCGGTTGCGCAGAAGCGGATTCAGACTCTGACATCTGCCTGCGGGCGTGCCGTGACCTTCAGCCGGTCTCTGGACATGGTGTCGTTGCCGACCATGCAGGTCGGCGAGCGACCGCTGCTGACGGCCAAACCACTCGCCACGATTATGGGCGAGTTCATGCGGAGCTCCCGCCTGGCCGATGGTACGGGTTGCATGCATCGAGGGGCACTCCTCGATGGGGATCGCATCGTCTTCGCGGCGCAGGATATCGGGCGGCACAACGCGATGGATAAGGTCGTCGGTCATCTCGTTCTGACTGGGAAGCTTCGTTCACGCCCTTATGCAATTCTCACGACGGGTCGAGTCTCATCGGATATCGTTCAGAGGGCTGCGATGGCACAGATTCCCGTCGTCGTGTCGCGGGCCGCACCGACTTCACGGGCACTCGACCTCGCGGCATCGGTCGGGTTGACCGTCGTTGGCTTTGCGCGAGGAGAGCGAATGAATATCTATACGCACACCGAGAGAATCGCCGAGGCCAGCCTTTCAGAGAAGCAGGGCTGTTATGTCTGAGCGCTCCAGTGGCACAAAGCATGGAAAGATGGGCTCTCTGTCCGATTCGCTGAGCGGACGTGCTGGAGTCTCGCCCGGCTATGTTCGGTTGCAGGAAGCGCTCCTGCGATATCGTAGCGCCGAGCTGGGGTCAGAGACTCTGCCTTCGGGCTTTCCGTCACCGGCGGCCGGTGACGACGCGGTCAGTCGCGGGCGCTCGGTGGCCAGAGAAATCGAGCTCATTCCCGAATCGAAGGCCCTCCACGCAAGCCTCAAGCGGCTGCTGGAGGCAGTAGCCGGGCACTGCGAACTTCCATCTTCCTTTTTGGAATGGACCAGGACATCAGCCGCGGGGGACGGAATTCTGGAGAAACTGTTCCGAGCTGTGACGCGAAGCGATACGAAGCTCCTTGAAACCATTGCCAAGAAATCCGGGCAGGACAAAGAACTCCTCGATTGGATCGGACGGGAACTTGCCAAGCCGTTTTTCCAGCGCTACAGCCGCGTGATCAGTTCGGAAAGCCTCGCGAAATGGAATCGCGGACGCTGTCCGTGCTGCGGAGGTGCGGCGCGCATGGCCCGCTTGGAAAAGGAAACGGGGCGCCGGTATCTGTGGTGCGACCTCTGTGCCGTGGAGTGGCCGTTCGTCCGCCTTCAATGCCCCTTCTGCGGCAATGACGATGCCGAGCAACTGGGGAATCTGGAACCGGAAGGCCAGGAAACCTATCGCATCGCGGTCTGTCAGAAATGCAAAGGGTATCTTCGGACCGTCGATGAGCGCAAGCTGCCCGAGGGAGTCACGGCGAATCTGCCCCTTGAGGATATCGCGACGCTCCCTTTGAATTTCGTGGCCGAGCGCGAAGGGTATCGGCTGCCACATATTGGTCTCGAATAGAAGGTTCAATCACAATTCTAAAGTAGCGTCTCTCAAACAACCAGAAGAGGTCGTTTATGAAACTCACACGGCGAGAGTTTCTGTTATCAACGGGCGCCTTGGCAGCGGGAGGGATTCTTGCCAAAATTGGCTTGGATCTCACACCCTCGGTGGCCTACGCGGAAGCTCTCAAGACACGGTACTCGGTCGAGAGTACAACCATCTGCCCGTATTGCGGTGTGGGTTGTGGTCTGATCGTTTCGGCCATCAACCGCAACGTGATTAACGTTGAGGGCGACCCGGACCATCCCATTAACGAGGGTTCTCTCTGCTGCAAAGGCCAGTCGCTCTATCAGGTTGCCACGAGTGACCGACGGCTCACGAAGGTGCTGTACCGCGCCCCGTACAGCACGGAGTGGGAAGAGAAACCTTGGGAATGGGCCATCGATCGCATCGCGCAGAACGTCAAAAAGACGCGTGACGCGCACTTCATCCAGAAAGACAGCAGGGGGCGAGTCGTCAATCGGTGCGAGGCGATTGCGGGCCTCGGTGGAGCCGCCCTCGACAATGAAGAGTGCTATCTCTACGGCAAGCTCGCTCGCGCGATGGGCGTGGTCTACCTCGAACATCAGGCGCGGATATGACACTCGGCCACAGTCGCCGGTCTGGCGACTTCCTTCGGCCGCGGTGCAATGACCAATCACTGGATTGACATTCGCAACGCAGATTGTGTCATGATTATCGGCTCCAATGCCGCCGAGAATCATCCTCTGTCGTTCAAATGGGTGATGAAGGCGGTCGATAAAGGAGCCAAGCTCATCCACATTGATCCGCGCTTCACACGCACATCGTCGAAAGCGGACATCTACGCGCCTCTGCGCTCCGGAACAGACATCGCTTTCATCGGCGGTCTGTTCCGCTATGTGCTCGAGAACAAACTCTATCATGAGGAGTATGTCCGCGAGTATACGGACGCCACATTCCTTGTCGACCCGAAGTTCGGATTCAGCGACGGTGTGTTCTCCGGGCTTACGAACGGCAAGTACGACAAAGCCAAAGGTGGCTGGAAGTATCAGACGGATGCTGACGGCAACCCGGTTCGCGACCTATCGATGCAGAACCCGGCCTGTGTCTTGCAGCAGATGAGGAAACACTACGCCAGGTACACGCCGGAGATGGTCGAGCAGATTACGGGGATGCCCAAGGCAAAATTCCTCGAGATTGCCAAAACATACTGCGCGACCGGAAAGCCCGGCAAGTCGGCCACCATCATGTACGCGATGGGTACGACGCAGCATACCTACGGCAGCCAGAATGTCCGTAGCTATGCGATGCTTCAGCTTCTGCTCGGAAACATCGGCGTGGCGGGCGGCGGAATCAACGCGCTGCGTGGCGAGTCCAATGTTCAGGGCTCGACCGACTATGCGCTTCTCTTCCATATTCTGCCGGGCTATTTGAAAACCCCAAATGCCACTTATGCGTCGTTGCAGGAATACTTGGACAAGACGACGCCGAAGACCGTTGGTGGTGAGAAGAGCGCGAACTGGTGGCAGAATACTCCCAAGTACATGGTGAGCTTGCTCAAGGCTTACTGGGGTGATCACGCCACGAGTGCAAACGAATTCGACTACCAGTTCCTGCCGAAACTTGACGAGAACACGAACTACTCGCACATCGCGCTCTTCGAGGCCATGTACAATGGCATCGTCAAGGGTCTGTTTGTCATGGGACAGAACCCCGCCGTAGGCGGCCCAAACGCACGCAAAGAGCGGAAGGCCTTGGAAGAACTTGATTGGATGGTCGCCGCCGACCTATGGCTGACCGACACCATGGAGTTCTGGCACGGGCCGGAGGCCGAGCCCAAGAAGATCAAAACCGAAGTCTTTGCCCTGCCTGCGGCAAGCTCCGTGGAGAAAGAGGGTTCCATTGTGAACTCCGGTCGCTGGATGCAGTGGCGCTACAAGGCTGTCGAGCCGCCCGGCGTTGCTCGTTCGGATTCGTGGATGCTTGATAAGATCTTCAGAAAGGTTCAAGAGGAGTACAAGAAGGGTGGCGCCTTCCCGGATCCCATCGTCAATCTGTCGTGGAACTACGGAAGTGGAGAAGATCCCGATGTCCATCTGATCGCCAAGGAATGCAACGGCTATGCGATGGAAAACTTCACTCACCAGGATACGGTCGTGAAGAAGGGTGAGCAGATTCCATCGTTCGCGTGGCTGAAAGATGACGGCTCGACCTGTAGCGGCAACTGGCTCTACTGCGGTTGCTACACTGAAAAGGGCAATATGGCTGCTCGTCGTGTGGCGGAAGACGCTCCGAACAACATCGGTCTCTATCCACAATGGGCCTGGTGCTGGCCGGTCAATCGGCGCATCATCTACAACCGTGCCTCTGTCGACTTGAATGGAAAGCCCTGGAATTCTACGAAGCCGGTTATTCAGTGGGACCCAGACCAGAAGAAGTGGATCGGTGATGTTCCCGACGGCGGCTGGGCCCCCGGCACGAAGTACGCGTTCATCATGATCCCAACTGGCCACGCACGCCTCTTCGGCGATCCCTTGGTCGATGGTCCGTTCCCAACGCATTATGAACCGGTCGAAAGTCCTGTGCAGAACGCCCTCTATTCTCAGCAGACCAATCCGGTCATCAAGAAATGGTCGGGTGCGATGGATGACTTCTGTACATCCGATGAGTATCCCATCGTCTGCACCACCTACCGGGTTGTGGAGCATTGGCAGGCTGGGCAGATGACGCGAAATCTCACATGGCTATCCGAGCTCATGCCGGACATGTTCGCAGAGATCTCTCACGAACTGGCCGCCGAAAAAGGCATCCAGAACGGAGACAGGATCCGGGTGATCACGGCGCGTGGATGTGTCACTGCCTTCGCCGTGGTCACGCACCGGTTCAAACCTTTCAAGCTGAATGGCAAAGTTGTGCACGAGATCGGGTTGCCGTGGCACTGGGGCTACTCAGGCATCGCCATTGGTGACAGTGCCAATATTCTAACCCCGCATGTCGGAGACGCCAATACGATGATTCCGGAATACAAGGCGTTCCTGTGCAACATCGAGAAGGAGGCGTAAAATGGCTGATAATGCTTTCCTGTACGACGGGAGCCTTTGCATCGCCTGCCGCAGTTGCCAGGTTGCGTGCAAACAGTGGAATTATCTCCCGGGCGAAAAGACACATTTCTTTGCCGCAGCGGGTGGCTATCAGAATCCATCGGACTTGTCGCCGACAACCTGGACCATCATCAAGTTCTACGAATATGACATTGATGGAAAGGTCGAATGGTTGTTCCGCCGTTTTCACTGCTTCCACTGTACGGATGCTGCATGCATCAAGGCCTGTCCCGTGGAACCGGTCAAGGCGATGCAGCGCCACCCACGCTTCGGCACGGTCTTCGTCAATCAGGACCTTTGTATCGGCTGCGGTGCCTGCGAGGAGTATTGCCCGTACGGAGTGGCGCATGTCGACCCTAAGCTGGAAAAATCCCGCAAATGCACCGGCTGCTTCGACCGCGTGGCCAACGGGCTCATCCCCGCTTGTGCCACAACCTGCCCCACGAAGGCCATCCGGTATGGAACGATGGACGAGATCCTGTCCATTGCGTCTGCCCGGACCAAAGTGCTCAAGAAGCAGGGAGTCACTCCGGTTCTCTATGGGACGACGCAGCTCAGCGGTCTGCACTCGCTGCTTCTCCTTCCGCAGAAGCTCAAGTACTATCCGGACCTGCCTCCCGATCCCAAGCTTCCCAAGGATCTGGGGGCTTTGTCGGTGCCGGTGCGAGCAATCCCGTCGTTCTCGCTGGGAGCCGCGTCGCTTGGCCTTGCGGTAGCGGCAATCGAGAGACTTCGCCAGCGGCGCAATGAGCTCGCCGTTGAAGAGGCGGAAGTTGAAGAGCAGTAGCCTTACCTGAGGCAACGCGAGAAACCCGGCTCCAAAGGGGCCGGGTTTCTTTTTGGGCGAGCGAGCACCTGGTGTGTGCAAAATGGTCTCAGGAAATCACATGATTGGTGAGGGCCTCGCGTCGTGCAGCCCGGTCTTGCGTTCGACGGGCGAGAAATTCAGACAGATAGACAGCCGTCTTCTCGGCAACTTTCCTCCAAGTGAAACGCTGCGATTGGCGCGGTCCTCTCTGACCGATTTCCGTGCGCAGAGCCGAATCCCGACAGAGTCGTACTACGGCGCCCGCAATCTCCTCGACATCGCGTGGATTGACCAGCAAGGCGGCGTTCCCGGCCACTTCCACCTGAGACGAATTGTTGCCCGCGATGACAGGCAATCCGGCCGCCATGGCCTCAATAATTGGAGAGCCGAAACCCTCATAAAAACTTGGAAAGAGGAGCAGCTGCGCGCTGTGGTAGAGCGCATTGAGCTCTGTCTCATCGACGAATCCCAGTAACTGTACGGTTCCGGGCGGAAGGCCGCAGTCGGTCTCGAGTTTCTTCAGTTTCTCAAGCGCAGGCGGCTCGACATCACCGGCAATGATCAGCTTTAAATCCCTGTTAAGCACTTTGCGTGCTGCTGCGAGCGCGAGATACATTGCGACGGGATTCCTTCGCTGATCCGGCGTCCCGGCAAAGAGCAGGAACTGTTTCGCCTCCAACTGATGGCGTTGGAGCATCCTGTTCAGCTCATCGGATGGTGGAGTCTGCGAGAAATTGCCGGTTAGCCCGGCGTGAACGATCCGAAGTCGCGAAAGCGGCAACTGGAGGAATCGCTGAAGGTCCTGGGCTGTGCACTGAGAAGTGCAGAAGAAGAGGTCGCAGTGCTGTTTCAAAACGCCTAATTGGAACAGATACTTCTCCTTGAACGCCGGGTCAGGTTTCAAATAGATGTCAGAGAACACGGCCGGGATCAGGTCATAGAAAGTGCAGGCAAGCGGTGTTCCCGTCGGCGCGGCGAACCTCACGAGCTCCGGTGTCAATGGACCCATTGGATGGGAGAGGTATAGCACATCAGGGAGAGAAGACGGAAATTCCTGCCAGGCGGCATACCGGACATTGGCTTCGCCAGTGAGTTCCTGAACGCTTCTCGATGTCGGAGATGATTCTGTGCCGAAGAGCGTGAATTGCCATTGCGGACGGATGTTCGCGATTTCCCGAAACTGATTTACCATGAAGCGACCGATGTTTCGATTCTCCGCGGCCGGATCCTCCAATGCGATGGCGTCAATTCCGACATGAATCGGCTCCCCGGGTTCGAAGCTGACTGTCGGCAACAGCGCCGCCCGCCGGTGAATCCGCGCCCCGCGCCCTTTGTCGTCAGCAGCAATGTCCAGGAAGTAGAAATCCAGGTGCTCGGAGACATCGAGTTCGTAGTTGTCACATCCGGCCTCCGCAAGCAACCGATCCACCGCCTCGCGATTCACCAACCACCGGTGCTCAATGTTGTGAACTAAGTCGGGATCATAATCGGGTTTGTCTGCGTTGGGCAGTGTTGCCAAAACGCGCTTTCCAACCCTCACGCATTCCTTCAACGCCTCGACCGCTTGATCGAAATCGACATGCTCCAGGATTTCGGGCGCCATCACCTGGTCGAATTCCTTGTCCTTGAACGGCAGACCCTCCAGAACATCGCCGTACATGAAGCGGATTCCCGGATGCAACGCGGCCGCAACTTCCAGCCGCCCTCGATCAATGTCCACGGCTGTTGTTCCGCCCACGTAGACGACCACATAGCCGTTGGCGGGACCGATTTCCAGAATCTCTCCCTCCGCCTTGCTCTTCAACCACCGCACTCGTTCCCGCTGAAGGGTTTCAGCATAGATATCATCCGGATGTGACCGGTAGTAGTGCATCAGATCCGTGGTCGACTGCAGCGGCTCCCGCTGAACCTTTTCGTAGATGCTTATGATTTTGCGTGCAACGACATCCCATCGGGCAATCTTCTGGTAGGCCATTAGATTCCTCATCAGCGAGCGCGACACAAAGGGATTCGAGAGAACGAAATAGATAGCCTCGGACAGGTTGAATTGCTCGGTAGTTTTGAAGGTCAACGCATAAGGGTACTCGAACATCGGAGCCGATGACGACACGACCGGGCGTCCGCTTGCAAGCGCGATGGCTGTGGCGGCTGAACTTTCGTAGCGCTGGCTCTTATAGTTCATAACAATAACATCGGACGCATGCAAAT
>Ga0315537_1001167_pt1 | contig 20618 bp, 19 predicted proteins | sample SalMarSW160270MG_FD_203091 | JGI IMG/M metagenome (GOLD analysis project Ga0315537, IMG submission 203091) | Salt marsh sediment microbial communities from the Plum Island Ecosystem LTER, Massachusetts, United States - Salt Marsh Sediment SW1602-70 ...
CGGTTTCGTAAAAAGTTCAAATTCAAGGCGTGCAAATTTTGTAATCATGAGGCGTACTTTTCGTACGTTGAATGATTGCGAAATGCAGCACAACGCAGAAGTTGGACTTTTTACGAGACCGTCAATATTCATATTATTACTTATATCGGACTCTTGTAGCAAGGTGTTTTTTCTTCTGCCTTGACCTTAACCGGTTGATTTTTTTTAACGCCTACGGTGTCGTGAGATGATTGACATTTTTTCAATATATTTGTACCCTCAATTGAGTTTAAACCGTGACCCGCTTGAAAACCGAATCACCGGAATGTTTCTTTAAAAAAATTTGGTACAGGATTTAGGATGCAGAAATTTCGAGACGTACGATTGCCATGAAACCGATTGTCGCCATAATAGGTCGTCCCAATGTAGGAAAATCGACCTTTTTTAACCGTGTCACCGGGACACGGAAAGCCCTTGTGGACGATTTCCCCGGCGTTACAAGGGATCGCCATTATGGGGATGCCACCTGGGACGGCATTGGATTTACACTGGTCGATACCGGCGGATTCCCGGATCAAGACAAGGATGAATTTGCCCCCAAAATACGTTTCCAGATCATTCAGGCTATAGAAGACGCAGATGTTATTATTCTTCTACTGGACGGCAAACAGGGAATTTCTCCTTTTGATGAAGATATTGCCAAAATTCTTCGTGAATTAACAAAGCCCGTTTTTTATGCGGTCAATAAAATTGACGGGGTTGAACAGGAAGTTAAACTTTACGAATTTTACAGCCTCGGTATAGAAAAATTATATCCCGTTTCAGCCGAACACCGTTACGGCATTTCGGATCTTCTCGATGACCTGACATCGGTTCTTCCTGAAACAGTTCCGGATCAAGCTGGGGATATGATCAAGCTGGCCGTGGTCGGCAAACCCAATGTCGGCAAATCATCACTGATTAACAAAATTCTGGGTCAAAAGCGTTTGCTTGTCAGCGATACTCCGGGAACAACCCGAGATGCCATCGACACTGTTTTTAATATTAAGGACAAGTCGTATCTTCTCATCGATACCGCCGGTATCAGACGCAAGGCCAAGGTTTCAAAAAAGCTTGAAAAGTTTTCCATTATTAAAGCGTTAAAAAGCCTGGATCGATGTGATGTGGCGCTGATTGTCATCGACGCCTACGAGGGGGTCGCCGAACAGGACATCACTATCGCAGGGTATGCATTTGAGCGGGGGTGTGGATGCATTTTTCTTTTGAATAAATGGGACCTTGTTGAAAAAGACGGCAAAACCGCATTAAAATATTATGAACAGTTAAGAATGCAGGCAAAATTTTTAAGCTTTTCTCCCATTATAACCATTTCCGCGTTAACCGGACAACGGGTTTTAAAAATATTCGGTCTTGTGGAGGAGGTATTCAGCCAGTATTCGGCACGTATCGGGACCGGCCCGCTGAATAAGATCTTTGAACGGGCCATTGAACAAACGGAGCCGTCCCTTTACAGAGGAAGACGAATTAAATTTTTTTATGCCACCCAGGTATCTACCGGACCCCCCACTTTTGTCTGCTTTGTAAATTATCCTGATGCCGTCCATTTTTCCTATAAGCGCTACCTTATCAACCAGATCAGGGATGGAGCGGGGCTTGACAAGACACCGATTCGAATAATCTTTCGCAAGCGTACGGGGCGGGAGAAAAACAGATGACAGAGGTCAGAAGTAAAAGAACCCATGATAAGTGACATGTTAAAAGGATGACCATTGGACTTGTTTGAATATCACGCGCAACAATCGGCCCGGGGATCACGGCCTCTTGCCGATAGAATGCGTCCGAAAAACCTGGATGAATTCGTAGGACAAACCCATGCCGTGGGAAAGGGAACATCGATTCGTCATGCCATTGAACAAGACCGGATTTTTTCCATGATTCTCTGGGGTCCTCCGGGATGCGGAAAAACAACTCTTGCAAGAATTTTCGCCGGTGAAACCCGTTGCCATTTTGTCCATTTTTCTGCGGTACTGTCAGGTGTCAAGGACATCCGGGCGGTTATAGAGGACGCAAAAAAACAGCAAGAGCTGTTTCGAAAAAGAACCGTTCTTTTTGTAGATGAGATACACAGATTCAATAAAGCCCAGCAGGATGCATTTCTTCACCATGTGGAAAGCGGGTTGATAACCCTGATTGGCGCAACCACCGAAAACCCCTCATTTGAGGTTATATCTCCGCTCATGTCCCGGTGCCGTTTGATAACCTTAAAAGCCCTTTTATGGGATGATATTGCCGTGATCTTAGAAAATGCCCTGAAAGACACGGAAAGGGGTTTGGGAAATATGAATCTGATTGTGGAAAAAGATGCCCTTTCTCATCTTGTTCGTATTGCGGACGGAGATGCCCGTGCGGCCCTGAACGGCCTTGAGGCCGTGGCATATCTGGTAACAGCTGGAATCGATCCGTCAAAAACAAAAAGCCCGGTAAAAATAATGCTTCAGGCTTTAGAAAATGCTCTGGGGAAAAAGGCCCTTTTGTACGACAAGTCCGGTGAAGAACACTTTAATCTTATATCGGCCTTTCATAAGAGCTTAAGGGGGAGTGATCCGGATGCGGCGGTCTACTGGCTGGGGCGAATGCTTACCGCCGGCGAAGATCCGTTTTATATCGCGCGCCGAATGGTCCGATTTGCAAGTGAAGACATTGGAAATGCAGATCCTAATGCACTCGAAGTTGCATTGAACGCTATGGAGGCGTTTAAGTTCCTCGGGCATCCGGAAGGCGAACTTGCACTGGCCCAGGCTGCCCTATATCTTGCCACGGCTCCCAAGAGCAACAGCATATACAAAACTTACGGAAAGATCAAAAAGGCTGTTGACGGCTATGGCGCGTTGCCGGTCCCTTTTCATATTCGGAACGCTCCCACAGGACTGATGAGAGAACTCGGGTATGGAAAAGATTACAAATATGCCCATGATTATAAAGATGCATATATACCTCAGGACTATTTGCCGGAGAAACTGCAGGGAAGCCTTTTTTATGAGCCCACAGACCGCGGGTATGAAAAGACAATTAAACAGCGCCTCGACGGATGGAGAAATTTGAAAAAACCTAACGCAAAAACTTAAAACAAAAAAATCCTCGATAAAAATATTTAAACGGGCATCTGCGGTTGAAGGAACGAGAGCTTGTGAAGCTTTTTGATGCGATATGTGTGATTTTGTTGGATGCTTATCGTACGAACTCCATATCTTTTTCAGGTACCCAGCACTTACGCGAATCGGATAACTCAATCTGATACCAGTTTCCCCTTTTTTCAATAAGCGTAAATTCCGTACCGGAATGAAGGGGTTCTTTAAAACTCGGTTCGTAAGTATCACTGTTGCCCTTTCTGGCAATGACTTGGGAACTAATAATCACTCCCGGGCGAATCCTGCTGAGATAGATAGTCTCGCTGAAAAGTGATCCTGCAAAAAGTGTCGATAAAAAGGCTGTAGAAACAAGAAACCATACAAGGAATGATTTGTGAATGAACAGTCGCACCATGGCAAGGAACCACAACAAAATAAAGGAAAAGGTAAAGATATAAACTCGGGTTCGGGTGGAAAGGTCATAATGCCAGAAAAAGAGCGTCCTTAAGATTTGAGTCTTCTGCTTTTCCTCGATACGATCCATACGGATTGACCGTGCATAGTCCAGGTTTTGTGTTAGATTGGGATCATTTGGAATATACTGCTGGGCACGGCGATAGTTGAGAATCGCACGTCCGATATCCTTTATACGGAAGTAGATATTGCCCATATTGTAAAAGAGTTTACCGTTTCTGATGTTGCCCTCCTTTACAATTCGTTCATAACGCATAACGGATTTTTGATAAAGCGCCCGAGCACCATCAGGGTCCCTTGCGGCAAGGGTGTTGGCCTCACGAAACATTCCTTTGGCCTGACGGTATAGATCTATAATCTTTTCCCTATCGAGCGTTTCACCGTAAGAGGGGCTTGCCAATAAGCAGATGATCAGCGTGAGTGTACTTATTCTCTTAATTATCATGCTCTGCATTTTTATTTCAGCGTGTTTTCAAGCTTTTTAGCTAATGTTATAGACTGTTCAACCAGTGATGAAGCATCGCACATATCTGAGTTTCCGGCAAAGCGTCTGGCCTCGCATCGTTCAAAAAGGCCCTTCAGATTTCCAAGGGTTTCCGAATCTACACCTTTGGTCGACAAGGAGTCCTTGACGTCATTGAACGTAAGGGAACCCTGAGGGAACTGCAGTTTGTCGCCGAGATATTTTCTAAAGGCATTGAGAATTACTTCGTATGATTGTTGCTCGGATTCCGTACGCTGGGCCTTTTTAATCGAAGCGGTTAATCTGCCGTATGCTTTTCGGGCCCGGGATCCAAAAGGGTCGGCATTTTGTCTGCTTATAAAAAATAGGCCAACCCATAATATGAGGTATAGGATGGGTGGGATTACAATCATGCAAAACCACACGGGAGATCTCAGCCAGGAAACCGGCCCAAAACCATGATTTTCGATAACACTCATATCCTCATAGTTATAGGCAATTCCTTTGGCCCATGTTTCAATCTCGCTGCCGGATGAAACAGATGCGGCCGCACCCTCTGCATCCAGCGCTGTAACCACTCTTGCGGCCTTGACCTGTATGGGAATCGGATCTGTCCGTGCGATTCGATATTCCCTCGTCCGTGTATCGAAATACGAAAGTTCAATCGATGGAATTTCTGTTATGTCGGGCTTGAGCGGTCGTATGGTCTGAGTGAATACTTTTATTTTTCCTGAAGCTTCACCCACAGCTCTTTCCTTGGGAATCTTGAAATTACGATTCAGTTCCGGTTGGCGGTCAAGCGGAGGTAGGTCCACCTGTTCAAGATAATCCGGACCGCTCAATGTTAACGTTAAGGTAATCGGATCCCCAACACTCATTTGAGTGGGAGTTGCTTGGGCTTCGATCTTGTATTCCCCTACATGCCCTGCAAAGTTGGCCGGTTGTCCTTTGGCCGGTACGTCATAAACCTTGAGATTAAGGAAATTTGAAGGAACAATGACTTTTTGGTACACACCTTGTCTTCCCAGGCTGAAAAAATCGTCATTGAAGAAATCGGAAAAAAAATCCTTGCCAAAAGGGCTTTGTCGCATCTGTCGGTAACCGGTAAGCGCTTCGCAGAAAAGTGTCGCGGGTTTTATGTTCACGATCCCCTCCTGTTTGGGTATGAGGACCTTTTTAAATGTTATGGTCGCAAAATCTTTGTCGCCCAGTCGACCTCTCCCTTTTTCACCAATGACTTCCCCGTCACCAACAGGTATGTGATAGAACTTTTTGCCTGAATTGAAATCGACTTGGGGATCAAAAAAATAGAAGAGATTTTTTTGATCGAGTAACGGTAAGTTGATGCTGAACTTTCTTACGTCCTTTCCCAGATACCATATTACGGTAAGCGTCACGGGTTCACCAACATAACACTCTTGTTTCGATAAATATAGTCGCAGCTTGAAGTCGTCGGTTTCTGCGGGTTTTTGTACATGCATAACCACGGGGTTTGTCTGAGCGCTCTGTGCATTGGCATGAACGGTAACAGAAGGGAGTAACAATTTTCCGGTTCGCTTGGGTATCAGCTGATAGGAAAAAACATAACCTTGTTTAACATTTTGAGTCATACGGCCGTTTATAATGGTGACAGACCGGCTACTGTTTGCCTGGCCGCCGTGATACTCGACAATAAAATCCGTAATTTCAGACAGATCCGGTTTTTCAGGATTTTCACTTCCCGACACCTGAATCTGGAAAATAAAGGGTTCCCCCACAAAGACAGAGCTGCGCTCGACAACTGCATCAGCACTCAAGGGTTTGGCCTGTGCGTTCGAACTAAGATAGGATGTTAAGACTACTGCAAACACAAAAGCAAGTATGTTTTTCGGCGTTATCATTACCAATCCTTGTCAACCTCATGGTAGCCGCCGGTTGAATAAATATTGCGGCGCTTTTTGTTTTCTTTTTCTTGATCCAGGATGCTCCTCGCATCGTCAGTCAATTGACCCATTGGTGCTTTTTCCTTTTTGCTGTCCTTACTGTCCCGGGGCTGATTTTCGGCGGATGCTTCATTTTTCTGCTGCTGTTTATCACCTTTCTGTTTTTGCATTTGGGATTGCGGGTTGGCTTCGTTACTAAGCGATGCCAATGCGTTTTCAAGTTCTTCTAGTGACTTTTCTTGATGGGCGCCTGCCGGGTCTATTTGATCCTGCCCGAGCTTCTCTACGGCAGCTTCTTGCTGACCGGTTGACTTGTCCAGATGCTCTTTTGTTTTTTGAACAGGCTCGGACATATCTTGACCCGGCGGTATCATATTTTGTGCAAGCGTCCGTGTTTCCTGTTGCAAATCTTTCTGACCCTTAGCGAGATCCTGAGCCTTTTCATGCAAATCCTTTGAGTTCCCTTTCTGACGTTCTTCATCCGCCAAGGTCTTATTCCGATCAAAAAGCTCTTGTTGTTTTTTGATTATATTTTGAATCTGCTCTGCCGCATTCTGCGTGGCCTTTTGCTGTTTTTTCCGCCTTTTTATTTCATCAAGGATTGATTTCATCGCCATACGAACCATTTCGATATTTTCCGCTGCCTCCTTGAACTCCGGTGATAATTCCAGAGCATCCTGAAAATAGCGTATGCTTTGGCTGCATGCCTCAAGGGCTTTATTAAGGTCGCTGTCCTTCAGGCGCTCTGCCTCACGAAATGAGCAAACACCTGAATTAAACTTGCTGAATGTTTCAAGTTTAATGTCTTTGGTTTTTATTGCAGCCTGCTTAAACGCTTCCACCGCGCGGGTATACTCTTGTTTTTGATAAAGGGCGGTACCTTTGTTAAAATAAATATGAGGGGACTCCGGAGCATCGACGGCAGCCGCTTCATATGCGTCAAGGGCCTCATCGTATTTACCGGTTAAGTAAGCGATGTTTCCTTTTTTTACCAGCTTTTGTGCAGAGTCGGCATATGCCTGCAACGGCATCAATAATATGCCGATAATCATGATAACAAAAGATATGGGCTTAAACATGTCTCTTTTGTTCCTGTTTCCGTTCAGTGATCAGAAGTTCGATACAAAGGAGAATAAATGCAACACCTAAGAATATTTGAAATTTTTCTTCATAACGCGTTACCGTCTCGGATTCATGTTTCTTCTTTTCAGCACTTGCGATAAGATTGTCATAGACATTTCCAAGATCGATCGTACCTGTAGCCACGTTGAGGTATTTGCCGCCGGGTGCAGCGGTAACCATTTTTCGAAGCGTGTCTGTATCAAGTTTTGACCATACCTCCCGGCCGTTATAGGTTAAAAAGACTTTTTGTCCGTTGTTATTGGTAACAGGTATCCGTTTGCCTTCTCCCTCATCTCCCAGACCAATGGCAATGATCCGAATACCTTTTTCACCCGCTTTTTTTGCAGCTTCCACAGGAAAACTGTCGTGATCTTCACCATCTGTAATCAGAATAATATCCTTGAATTCCTTTATCTGATCATCAAACACATCGCTCGTCACTTTTCGTATTGCATCTCCGATCATCGTGCCGCCCCGGGTGATACTTTCCGTTGATATCTGGTTGATCATCATACGGAAAAAACCATAATCAAGGGTAAGGGGACACTTGACAGCGGCGGTTCCGGCAAATGCAACCAGTGCAATTCGATCACCTTCAAGGCGTTCGATACAATCAAGAATGGCCAGCTTGGCACGTTCAAGACGGTTGGGCACAAGATCTTCTGCAAGCATACTTTTTGACACATCGAGCAAAAATACAACATCCCTGCCATGACGCTCCATGGTTTCCGGTTTAAGATTCCATCCGGGCCGGGTCATGGATAAGATGATTAGAATCAACGCTATCAATAACACAACAGACTTTACAAATCTCTTTGAAGCACTGACTGAAATATGTATTCTGTGAATAAGGCCGGCATCAATAAACATCTCAAGAGCTTTTCTCCTTCTCTGCCATCCATATATATATACACCGATAAGCACGGGGATCAGCCATAGGAGGTATAGCATGCTTATATTTTGAAGTTTTATAGTATTCATGGAATTTTTCTAAATAGCGTAACGTTCAATATAATTTCGCAGCCCATTAAAATGAGTCCTGCAAGTGCAAAGAAAAGAAAAGACTCTTTATAATCACTGAATCTGACAGATTGGATTTCGCTTTTTTCCAGTTTGTCAATCTCTTCGTAAATCGTACGTAAAGCTTCTGCATTGTCTGCTTCACGGAAAAGACCCCCTGTTTTTTCGGCAACAGCCTTCAATGTAGCGGTATCGACGGGTTGCCTCATGGGGACTTTATATACGCCAAAAGCTGTCCTTATTGACGTAACTGCATCACCGGAACCGATGGCAATGGTGTATACCTTAATTTTCCACTTTTCAGCCAGATCCGCCGCTTGTATTGGGTCACGTTTTCCACTGTTGTTTTCACCGTCAGACAACAAAATAATAATTTTGCTTTTGATTTTGTACGATCCCTCCCCGCCCTCTCTGTGTCGGGCCAAGGTTTCATCAATCGTTTTCAAACGGGCTGCGGCAAGGGCCAATGCATCTCCTATAGCGGTTCCGTCTTCTGCTCGTGTTTGTGCAAGCTTCACACTGTCAAGAAAAGGAGGTAACGCTCCGTGCGCAAGGGTTAACGGACATATGGTATCGGGATACCGGGCAAAGGAGATCATGCCGACCAGATCATTCGGCCTTCCGCCGAGATCACGGCCGTCTCCCATAACAAACTCTTTAATAACTTCTTTAACCACCTCCAGCCGGTTCATTTTCCGCCCTTTATATTCCATTTCCGCCGCCATGCTCCCGGATCGATCCACAACCATTTCAATGGCAATTCCTTTGCGGATATCCCTTATCTGCTCACGGCCTGTCTGAGGTCTTGCCAGAGCAACCGTTAGTAATATTATCGCAAGGATGCGAATCAGCAAGGGTAACGCAGATAACCGTTGACGAACCGAACGTCCCGCTTTTGCCGCATTACGGATTGATGAAAACCGGATGGAACCTCTTTTTTTTGTCCGTCTACGCAGCACCAGCACCAGCGGTATTACAGTTAGAAGCAAAAATGCCCATGGCGATTCAAAATGCATATTAATCCTTTGGTTCTGTCTCGGAAATAAATTCTTTACAACTTTCTAATGTATTTGCAATATCTTCATTAGCCGGCTGATGTTCGGCAAATTTAACAAGGTCACAATAGGTCAAAAAATTCTTAAGTAGTACATTATATTTATCAGGAAAATTATGTTGAGTATCGAGTCCTTCCAGAAACTCCTCGGTGGTCTGCTCCGGAGCATTTATCCCGAAACGGCTTTCGATATACCGGCGGAGAATATCAGAGATTCTTTGATAATAGAGTTTAATCTTACCTTTTTCAATCAAGTGTTCGGATGAAAGCTGTTCCAGCTCTTTAAACGCCAGTTCGTGGGGCGGTATCATTTGCTCGGCATATGCCATTTGGACGTGTCGGCGTTTTCTTAGGATACCAAAGGTTATCAGCCCAAAAACCGCTATGGCTGAACCAATAATTCCTGACCATATCCATAGGGTATAGGATCGCGGGAGATCCACAGGGGACTTGATATCATGCAACTTCATCTCTTCCATTTTATCCGGCAACAGGGATGCCACTTTGATCACAATTTGCGTCGTTTCAATCTCATGTTTATCCGACCCTTTTTCTTCCTTTTTCCAACACCTTATTTTCATTGGAGGAATGGTGTAATCACCCGAAAGAAAAGGTTCGAGAATATAAGAACAGGTGATTTTTGTTTTGTTGTTTTCAGTCAATTCAGGACGGGTTGTGTGATAGTCTACTATTCCAAATTGTTCCAGCTTTTCTCCAAAACCGGGCAATTCAACTTCGTAACCTTCATCCGATATGGCTTGGATATGTAAATTTAAACGATCTGCTATGGAAATCTCTTTTCTGTCTATATCGAAAATGACAGTCAGGGGTCCGCGTTCATATATCTTGTGAATACCCATTTCATCCTTTTTTTCTGTCATGCCGGAATGTTCTTTTGTCTGACACGACAACAAAACAAGAACGCACAACAAGTAAAAAAGGAACGACTTTTTCCTGTGCCTATTTAACATTTTTGTTACTATCCCTGATCAATGGGTGACCTTATAAAAAATCTAAAATGAATTTGGATAAAAACCTCACCGGCACCTGCGTTAATCTAATATATGTTTTGCTTATCTGTGTGACCGTCTTTCGCGGGTTCTGAAAAACCTCACAAGGTCAAGTAAATAGTCCCTATCTGTAAAAATTTCTATCTGGTCCACATCCATGGATCTGAAGAGGTCTCTTAGATATATCTGCCGCGATACCCCCAGTTTCTCATAGGTTTTGCGAATGACTGCACTTCCCGTATCAATCAGAATTTGCTCTCCGGTTTCCGCATCTTCGAGTTCCACTAGTCCGATGTTCGGCAATCTTATTTCTCTGGGATCTGCAATTGAAACAGCAATAAGATCATGCCGCTTACTCATCACTCGCATGTGTCGTTCAAATCCTTCTCCTATAAAATCCGAGATGAGAAAGACAACGCCCCGTTTGTTGAACACTCGTCCCAGGTAGTCCATACCGGCGGTGATATTGGTTTGTGCCAGCCTCGGCATAAAATTGAGAAGTTCCCGTATAAGCCTTAAGACGTGGGTTGTACCTTTGGCCGGCGGAATAAACATTTCAACTTGATCGGTAAAGACAATCAAGCCGACTTTATCGTTATTCTTTATAGCTGAAAATGCAAGCAGGGCGCACAATTCAGCGGCCACTTCATTTTTTAACTGGCGTGTGCTCCCAAAAGAACCGGAGGCTGATAAATCCACCAGAAAAATAACCGTCAGTTCGCGTTCCTCCACAAAACGTTTTATATACGGCTCTCCCATGCGAGCGGTCACATTCCAATCGATGGAGCGGACTTCATCGCCGATCTGATATTCACGCACCTCATCAAATTCCATACCCCGGCCTTTGAAAACACTTTCGTATTCTCCTGCAAGGGAATCATTCACCGCCTTACTGGTGTAAATCTGGATATAGCGTATTTTTTTTGCCAGTTCTTTTGAAATCATGGCACTTCAACGGTTTGAAGAATCTTTTCTATGATATTTTCGGAAGTTTTTTCCTCAGCTTCTGCTTCATAGGTAACGATGACTCGATGCCGGAGCACATTCATGGCAACGGTTTTAACGTCCTGAGGGCTCACATAACCCCGTCCTTCAATTATTGCATTTGCTTTAGACGCCATGGCGAGATAAATAGATGCTCTCGGCGAGGCACCGTAACGGATTAACTGCCCGATATCAAGCTCGTAACTATTCGGGTTGCGGGTCGCCTCCACGAGATTGACGATGTATTCTTCAATCTTAACATCCATATAAACTTCATCCGTAAGTTCGCGCAACCGTTTGACATCCTCGGGGGTAATAACAGGTTCCACATGGAGTGATGGGTTGGAACGAGCCATTTTTTTTAGGATTTCATGTTCTTCGGTCTTTTTAGGATAGGTGATCTTAAGTTTTAGCATAAACCGGTCAACCTGTGCTTCAGGAAGAGGGTAGGTTCCTTCCTGTTCTATGGGGTTTTGCGTGGCCATAACCATAAAAGGATCATGCAACGGATAGCTTGCATCGCCGATGGTAACCTGACGTTCCTGCATGGCCTCCAGCAGAGCACTTTGCACCTTGGCCGGTGCCCGGTTGATTTCGTCAGCCAGGATGATGTTGGCAAATATGGGACCTTTTTTTGTGGTAAATTCACCGGATTTCGGACTGTACATAAGGGTTCCGATAAGGTCGGCCGGCAGCAGATCCGGCGTAAACTGGATTCTGCTAAATGTCGCCTGAATCATTTTCGAGAGCGTTGTAACCGAAAGTGTTTTGGCCAAGCCGGGCACACCTTCAATAAGTATATGATTATTGCAGAGAAGGGCCATCAAAAGCCCGTCTATCAGTGATTCCTGCCCCACAATGACTTTATGAATTTCACTGCGTATTCGATGAATAATAACACTCTCCTTTTCCACCCGTTTTTCTATTTGCTTAACATCTACAGCCATATTATTTCTCCTTCCGCACTTCAAAACAGGATTCTATCCTATTGATGAATAAGAATAATCAGACAACCGAAACGCTATTTCACATAATTATACAATTTTAACAGAAGGTTACCCTGTCTAAACTCGGGTTTAATATAGACACTAATTTAAAAGTTTCAAGAGCTATGATATTTGAACTGAAAATCGATAATACATAACATTTGCCATCTCAATAAGAATGTATGATACGGGATGTGTCGGGTTAGCATAGAATCAGCCATCCGGGAACAAAATCTCAAACATACTTCGCAGGTTGGCCCGGCGACTTTTGGGAGTGGTAAATTGGATCGCACCTTCTGTTGGATTGTCCTTTGTGCGTTCCCGCATTATAGCTTGCATAGACTCTTCGAAATTAAAAACCACCGCCCTGCCTCGAGACCGAATAATTGACAAAAGGGTTCCCCGGTCTTTTGGGCTGGAGCACACATAGGTTAGGGCTTGAAAGGGGATATTCAGATGCATGGGACCTGAATGATCCGGTCATCATTTCCTTCAAGGGTTTTTAGTTCGTCCAGGACATGTTTTTCCATGGCGGCTAAGATGCAATGGCTCTCCTGGAGCAACGTTTTCAAAATCGCTCGAGATTTAATCACGTCCACATATACCAGAACCGCATTGGCGCCAATCTCATCCCCGACCTGACGGACATGCCGGATCATCGATACATTGATTTTTTCCATTGAAGCGCTCTGCCTTTTTTGCAGTTCAGCCTCATTGCCTTGAAATTCGCTTAATTTCGAATCTACCGTCTCGACACTGTTCTTGTTATCCTTCAAAAGTGTCATGGTGCAGTGTGTCAATAAGGCGATCAATATCATCATAATCCGTTGAATAGATACCGTGGTGTTCCTGCGAATCTTCCGGATCAAACAGAGATTCTCGGAGTCGGGAATCGTATCGCGACCATCCACAATATAAGCACTCCAAACGCCTTTTTGAAAGCAGATGTCCGCATTCCGGGCAGCAATTTTCAGTCATTTTTCGGCCTCCTTGGTCATGATAGATGAGTCTGTTGATTAATGAGGATTTTCGTTCAAGATCAAGGCATGCGAAAAAAATAACCACAGGCATATATTTGATATTCCGAGGATTATTTTTTGAGCATAACGCAGAGATTGTGCGAAAAGACCATTAATCAACAGACTCATAGATTGAACTATGAAAAGTACTCTACACCCACTTGATAACAAAGGTCATGCTGCTGATTGAAAGTCTTATGGCAGAAAATCACCTGGGCATGAAGACCTTCATGCAATTCAGTATTGCGCTCTTCTCTAAAAAGTTTTTTTACCCTTATAAAGATCGGATCACCCACCTCAAAAGGCTGGTTTGTTATAAATATCAATCCTTTTGTATTGATGTCGCAGGCAACGGCGTTTATGGTTCTAAAGTCATCATGAAAAGGATCATAACTTTTACAAATAATTTCCCGTCCACACTCGTGGCGATCATATTGGCGCTTTTCTGAATCATGAGCTGTAATTTTCTCACGGTAATTTTGAAAGACCCAATCATGAGCTGAAGCCATTTCCTTTTGATTCATCCAAAGGGCATGTTTTCTTTTAGAATTGTTTTTGGATGTGTATGGATTCATCTTTGCAGGCATTGGTCTCACCTCATTTGATTAATTTAATACACCTAAAATATCGTCTTCTTTCATGAAAATATGCTCAACCCCATCGATTTTAATTTCCGTTCCGGCATACTTGGAAAAAAGGATTCGATCCCCTTCTTTGACTTCCATGGGAATCCTCCGCTTGCCCTTATCATCGAACTTGCCGGGTCCGACGGCCACGATTTTTCCTTCCTGGGGTTTTTCCTTGGCGGTATCCGGTATGATAATCCCACCGGCGGTTTTTTGATCCTTTTCTACCCGGGTAACAATCACTCTGTCATTTAAGGGTTTGAATTTCATTTCTGTTTCCTCCTTATTAGGGTAATGGTTTATCAATGGTTTTGAAACAAGAAACCCGCTGACGCCATACGCTATCCGGCGCTTACGGGAATTTTCCTTGGAATGGCGTTTTCAGCCGGACCTTTTTTCGGGTTGGCCCGCCCATGGACTCCAAAAGGTCATGGATATCCATCCGGCGATGTGGCTTGGTATCAATCCGCAGAATAAAAGGGGAAGTTAAATCACTAATCGTGTCGGCGACCGTCTTTTCCAAGTGTTTAACAATTTCAACTGGTTGAGAACGGCCTTGCGACAAAGGGGGGATCAACAGGTCGCCGGCAACGGTAACCGCATCAGCGTCCTGGTCAATGAGTGGTTCGGCGGCTTGGAAAGACCCTGAGCCCGGGCCGGATGTCCTTTGTTTCGAAAAGGAATATACCTTGGCGAATCGGTCGACTTCCGCCGCCTTGAATGTGTTTTTAATTTTATCAATAAATAGGCTGTTACAAGCCAATTCCAGATTATTCCGTTCCATTTGTCCGAAATTCCCAGAATCAACAATATAATATGTCAACGTATCTATTGGGGGTGTCGGCCTATAGGGCCTCCTTATTTGTAATCGGACAAAACCAGCCTTCCCAGCGCAATAACCCGGTCTCAATACGCTTCACGCCGCATTATGGCCAACTTGGGAGGAAGAATCCGTCCAAATTTTTCACCGGTTGACGGTGGCGCAGCTAACCCCCACCTATCTTGCTGAATCTTCCCGGATCAGGTCAAGGCAAAGAGGCACCTTCTTGACAAGCACAATGCTTTATCCAAAAAATCAATCCCTTCATGCCACAGGCTGACCTGTCTCCTAAATATAAAAAAAAATAATGCATATCCTATCATTTTCAAGAAAAAAATAGGGGTAGGGTATTTTTTTTTAAGATAGCATTCCGTTAACGAACCGGAGGGCGACCATGCATGACGATTACCTTATTACCTGCACCCCCTCTTGCATATGTCCGTCCTGTGCCTGGTTGTAACATCTCAATAAATTATGGATTCGGGTCAATATGATCATTTAATACACCAGAACTTATTGAGAAGTTACGCCTAGTTTCATTAACACGTCAATTTTACACCCAAAATTGATCGCCTAAGTCCTAAAAACAACCACACATTGAACTTTTTTCCTATATTATCAAATTGTTATTGAAACCCGCGCTCGGTTTCTCACAATAAAACAATGGCGGCGGCTTTGGATAACTCTATAATATAGTTGGGAAAGATTCCCACCACCACCATCCCGAAAATCAATAATCCGGCCAATACTTTTATGGAAGGAGATACCTTGAGATCGGGCAATTCTTTTCCGGGTATCAGAAGGTAGGCCGCTTTGACCACCAGGAGGTAGTAGTAAAGGGAAATGACCACATTGATCATAGCGATGAGCACTAATGTGAAGTAACCTTTTTGCATGGCTGCAGTGAAGATCAGAAGTTTGCCCGTAAATCCAATGGTGGGCGGTATACCGGCCAGACCGAAAAGCGACAGCATTAGGGCCATGGCCAAAATCGGGGAACGGCGATGCAATCCGGCCAGGTGTTCGATATCCAAATTTCTGCCGTTGTCCGCCACTTTGACCACCACCAAAAAACAGGTGAATTTCATCATCAAAAGAGACAGCGCATAAAAAATGGTACCGGCGTAACCGTCCGGATTCATGCTCAAAATTCCGATGAGTACGTATCCGGCATGGGCGATGCTGGAGTAGGCCAGCAGCCGTTTTAAATCCTTTTGGACAACCGCCGCCAGGTTGCCTATTGTCATGGAAACGATGGATAGTGTCACCAGGATATGGACCAGATAGGTGCTGCCGCCGCCGCTCAATGCGACGATTCTCATGAGAATGGCGATTGCCGCAACCTTGGAAGCCGTGGCAATATAGGTGGTCACCTGGTTGGCGGCACTCTCGTAAACGTCCGGAGCCCAGAAATGAAAGGGAAAGACGGCCAGCTTGAAGAAAAATCCGCTGAGCAGCAGAATCAGAGCAATAATCACCACCGGCCGGTTAATGACACCCGGAAGTATTTTAAGAATTTCAACCAGATATGCCGTCTGGACGCTGCCGTAAAGCAAGGCAAAACCGAAAAGCATCATGGATGAAGCGGAAGCTCCGATCAAAAAATATTTGATGCCTGCGTCGATTCCCCGGTCCCGTCCCTTTCTCAGGAAAACCAGCGTGTAGAGTGAATAACTGGAAAGCTCCAGAGCAACGAATATGGTCAAGAGGTGAACGCTGCTGACCAGCATCATCATGGCCAAGGTGCAAATGTTCAGCAAAAAGTAGAATTCAGGGTGAAACCGCTCCTCGATCCCCTCGAGCTCGGTACACAGGCACACCACCAGAAACAGCCCCATGGACAGCATGACTTTAAACACCTGGGAAAACAGGTCTACACGATACGTCCCCAAAAAGAGATCTCCGGTCAAACGGACGCATGCTAGGCAAACCCCAACCCCCACGGAAGCCAGAATGAAGGCAATGAAATAGACCTGTTCGGGTCTGACCCGCCGGGCCATGGATAAACCCAGGAATACGGTGCCCGCCATTAAAAAATAGAATTCAGGAGTGAATATTATCCAACTCATCATGGCAACCCGTTGACAAAAGGAATTGATGCCGTCTGAATCATGTCCAGCATAACATTAGGAAAAAGACCAAAAAATACAATGATCGAGACCAGGATCATCCTGGGAATACCCAACTTAAAAGAGACGTCTTCCAGATGTTCAAAACGTTCGTTTTTCGGCCCGTAGCAGGTTCGCTGCACCACCCGCAAGATGAACAGCGCACTCACAACCAGGGCACAGACCGCCAGTGTTCCGTACACCGGATAGACCTTGAAGGAAGAAATGAAGACCGTGAGTTCCGCCCAGAAACTGGCCAGACAGGGAACACCGATACCGGTGAGTGCCGCCACAATTAAGTATCCGGTAGCCACCGGCATGATACGGCTCAGCCCCCCGAGCTCCGCAATGGTTTTTGTGTGGGTTCTGTCATAGATATAGCCCACCGATGAGAAGAACAGCGCCGTCATCACCCCATGGGCAAACATCTGAAAGACAGCCCCGTTGAGCCCCTCAACGGTCACTGTGGCCAGCCCCAAACCCACGATACCCATGTGTGACACACTGGAATATCCGACAACAAATTTGAGATCGGTCTGGCTCAATCCCACAAAAACACCGTAGACAATACCGACGACGGCAAGGAGCGCCATGAGATGCGCCCAATACTGCCAGCCTTCGGGACAAAGGAAGATACCCACACGCAGCACACCAAACGCGCCGATTTTCATGAGAACACCGGCGTGGACCATGCTCACCGCGGTGGGCGCAGCCACATGACCCGTCGGCGACCAGGTGTGAAACGGCCAGACACCCGCCAGAATGCCGAATCCGATGTACAGAAGAAGGAACCCAAATTTCTGCTGAAAGGGGGTGAAGGTTCCCGGATGCATGAGCGCCACCAGGTCGAATGTATTTAATCCTGATTTGACCACGAGATAAATAATGGCCGGAAGGATCAGGGCGCTGCCGGCCAAAAGATACAGCGTCAGCTTCATGGCCGCGTACTCTTTGCGCGTGCTGCCCCACACGGCTATGAGCAGATACATGGGAAAAAGGGACACATCATACCAGATGAAAATAAAGAAAAGGTCCATGCTCATGAAAAGTCCGAAGACACCGGAGACCAAAAGAAAAAGCAGCGCGAAAAACTCCTTGACCCGGGTCTGAAGCTCCCACATGGTGAGCACGCCGGTAAAAAAAACAATTCCGGTCAAAAGCAGCATGGGCAAACCAAAGCCGTCGGCACCATTAAAATAGGTGATTCCCAGGGACGGGATCCATTGAACCTTTTCCACGAACTGGAGCCCGCCCTGTGTCTTGTCATAGGCAAAGAACAGATAAACGGATATCAGCAAGGTGATCCCGGAACAGACGGCGCTGACCCATTTTATGGTGTCCTTTTGATCTCCAGGAATAAAGAGGATGATCAAAAGCCCGCCTATACAACTGAGCAGGATCGAGGACAGATATGGAAAATGAGCATATGCCATGTGCATCTGAATATAACCTTAAAAGAAAAAGTATAGTGCCAGCAACAAGATGACCACAAACATCACCAGCAGTTTATACTGAATCATTGAAAGATGAAGATCGGAAAGTATCCGGCCGCTTCTTACGGTGCCTTCACTCAACGCGTGGATGCTCCCGTCAATGACCTGGTTGTCATTTTTTGTGCATAAATTGGACACCCCCCGATAAATAACGACGTCCAAAAGCAGTCGATACATCCGGTCAATGTACCACCGCTCGAGAAACAGTGATTTTACCGCCGGAATCCGCTCGGCAAATCCGATTTGGCCGGCTTTGGCGCGGCCGAATTCCATCCAGGCCAGAATGAGCCCGATCACGGCCAAACCCAAGGCTGCATATAACAGCCATGTATGGTGATTACCGCCGAGTTCTTCCATTCCCGTAGGTCGGCCAATGAGAAAATACTGAAGCATCTTTTGGCCGAATCCCAGCACCAGAGTTACGGCCGCCAGGATGATCAGCGGCCAGGCCATCATCCGGTAATGAAGATGTCCCTCTTTATGATTATGGTTGGATGCAATATTTTCCCTTGTTTTTTCACCGACAATTTTTTTCGGAAAAAGGATGATAAAGATCAGCCGGAATGCATAATAAGCGGTTAAAAACACACCTATCAGTCCGGCTGCCAGCCAGATGGGATTATTCAAGCCCGCCAATTGTGCCAAAATCAATTCCTTGCTGAAAAAGCCGGAAAGCGGCGGCAAACCCGACAAAGCGGCGGCGGCGATAACCATGCAAATCATGGGAGTTTTCAAACCACGGCCTCCCTGTCTTCCGATTTCAAACATGTCGTTGGTTTCATAGCTATGGATAAAAACCCCGGAGCAAAGGAATAATAAGGCCTTGAATCCGGCATGGGTGGTCAGGTGAAACACCCCGGCAACATAACTTCCCGCAGCCAACCCCATAATCATGAATCCCAGTTGACTGATGGTGGAATACGCCCAGACCTGTTTGATATCCCGGCTGACCATGGCCATTGTGGAGGATAGAAGCATACTGATGGTACCGATGGCGAGACAAACGGTCATGGCTGTGGGGGAATGGCTGAAAAAAGGGAAAAGACGGGCAAACAGAAAAACACCTGCGGCCACCATGGTGGCCGAATGCAACAGCGCGCTGACCGGCGTGGGGCCTTCCATGGCATCCGGCAGCCAGGTCAGCAAAGGAAACTGGGCGCTTTTGCCGACGACCCCGCCAAAAATCAAAAGGGCCGAAAGCGTGATCAGTCCCGGTGCCATGTGCGCTGTCACCATGGGGCCGTTCATTTTTAAGATATCCAGATTCCCCAGATTCATTAACACCAGTAGAAGACCGAGCATAAACGCCACATCACCGAGCCGGGTCATGACAAATGCTTTTTTCCCTGCCTCGCTGGCACTGAATTTTTCGTACCAGAAACCGATGAGCAAATAAGAGGACAGGCCCACCAACTCCCAAAAGACATATAACTGGAGCATGGAGGATGACAGGGTCAGGCTTATCATGGCCCAGGCAAAAAGCGACATGAATGCGTAATAACGGGAGAACCCCCTGTCTCCGGCCATGTAGCCAAGGGAATAGATCTGAACGAGAAAACAAATTGCGCTCACAATGGTAAGCATCAAGAGGCTTAACGGATCCAGAAGAAAACCAACGGGAACGGTGATGTCACCGGATACCAGCCATTGCCCGGCATACTGGATGGACGTTTTCAGGTGCCGGTATCGGACCAGCAGGAAAACAGCGCCGGCCAAAGAACCGGTAACGGACCCGATGGAAAGACCGGCACTGAGCCGCGCTCTGCTTCGGGTAAAGAGCATGATCAGCACAAAGGCGCTAAAGGGAAGTAACACCGTAACAGCGGTCGTTATAAAGGTCCAATCTTTCATCAGTGTCAAGGTCATAATGTTCCGTTTTTTAGAAAATAGATAACCGCCTTCCTATTTCCTATTTTATAGTTTCCAAATTCTGCTTTCCGACATCCGACTTCTGCTTTCTGACTTCTGCTTTTGGATTGATGATTTGTGATTGTTGATTGAAGATGTCGCTCGCGCAGCGCATGCCTCCTACCTTCTTATCTTCTTAGCTTCTGATCTTCTGTTCTCCGACCTCCGACCTCGGACCTCTGATCTCTGGTCCTTTGCCTATTTCCTATTTCCTTCTTGCCTGTCAGTTATAGGCTTCAGGATCAACAGACCCCTTTCGTTTATACGCACAGACAATCAATGCCAATCCCACGGAAACTTCGGCTGCGGCGACGGCCAGTATGAAAATCGCAATGGCCTGTCCTTCCAGGTGCTGCCAGCGCAAGGATGCGCCGATAAAGGCCACGGCTCCGGAATTTAACATAATTTCCAGGCCCAGAAGAATCATGATCAGGTTCCGCCGTGTCACCGCACAAAACATCCCCATCAAAAAAAGGATTCCGGCCAACAGAATAACATGGCT